>JMBX01000260.1_pt1 | contig 14111 bp, 23 predicted proteins | sample 616521 | NCBI WGS metagenome assembly JMBX01 (sample SAMN02727906, study PRJNA239997) | anaerobic digester metagenome | biome: anaerobic digester; isolation source: mesophilic anaerobic digester inoculated with municipal waste water sludge... | place: Germany: Bielefeld University, CeBiTec ...
TCCCATGCCCATTGTCATCATAGGGTATGTCTTTATTATTAATAAAGTCTTTAAATCCAACTATTCTATTTGAAGGTCTCGTTAAGTCATAATGGGGGGGGACAAACCAGTATCGATTACAGCAATGGTTATTCCTTCACCTTCATAGCCTTTATCATGGGGGGGTAAGTATGCATCTATGCTGGGAGTTGCAATATCTAATAATGTATATACTCTAGAGTCAAAGCTTATATAGTCAATATCGGGGGGGCTATTTGCAAGTTTATAGATTAAGTCAGTAGGCATATACCCTGAAAATCCATCTATCAAAGGTAATTTAGATTTGATTCTATTAGACATATTTGCTAAATAATTATTAATATTAGGAATATCCTCTTTAAATTGAACTATAATAGGGAGTTCTTCTATAGATTGAGCTATTATCTTAGCGTTTAATATTGGACATAGCTTAGGGTTTCTAACTCTCCTCACTCTTACCACCTTCCTTGTTTTATTCTATGCTTTATAAAATTAATATGTGCAATATAATAAAATTATTAATACAAGGAAAGAAAAAAAGCAAAAAAAGCCTAATTAAGCTTTTTTTTCTTTTTTATAACTTTATATAATTCACCGATTACCAATGGTATAAATGCAAATATAAGGACTATTTCCCATTGTGCAAATCCTAATGGTACAGTGTCAAATATAGGTTGTAAGAAAGGAACGTACAATACTACTAATAAAAGTAAAAATGAAAAAGTAGTTCCATATACTAATGTTTTATTACTAAAAACTCCTATTTTAAATAATGTATATTTTTGTGATCTACTAGAATAAGCTCGCAATAATTCAGCTGTTATTAAAGTAGCAAAAGTTATAGCCCTTGCAGTAACTATATCATTAGGATGGGCTTTTAAAGCTAAAATATAAGCAGCTATTGAAGATGCTGCAATAGCTATACTTTGGACAATAACTCCAAACATTAAATCCTTACTTAATAAAGGTGTATTAGGGTTTCTTGGAGGTCTTTCCATAATATCAGGATCACCTTTTTCAACACCTAAAGCTAAAGCTGGAAAACTATCAGTAACTAGGTTTAACCATAAAAGTTGAATTGGTAATAAAGGTACAGGCAAATTCAGCAATATACTAGTAAACACAATCAATATCTCACCTATATTACAAGATAATAAGAAGAAGACAAACTTTTAATATTATCATATATAATTCTACCTTCTTCTACTGCAGCAACAATACTAGCAAAGTTATCGTCTGTAAGAATTAATTCAGCAGTATTTTTAGCTACATCAGTTCCAGTAATACCCATGGATACACCTATATCTGCTTTTTTTCAATGCTAGGGCATCATTTACCCCATCTCCCGTCATGGCAGTAATATTGCCATTAGCTTTTAAGGCGGAAACTATTCTTACTTTATGATCTGGAGATACACGAGCATATACTTTTGTATTTTTAACAACTTCTCTTAAATCTTCATCAGAAATATTATCCAATTCAGAACCCATCATAGCTTGGCTTTCATTTTCAGCCATTCCCAATTCTTTAGCAATGGCAAAGGCAGTCTCTTTGTAATCACCTGTAATCATGACAGTTTCTATACCTGCTTGTTTACACATCTTTATTGCATCTTTAGCTTCATCCCTAGCAGTCTATCATTCCTGTAAGACCTACAAATACCATGTTGTTTTCATTGCTTTCTGAAGAGATATCTTCAGGCATAGAATCATATTCTTTATAGGCAAAGGCTAAAACCCTTAAAGCATCTTTAGAAAACAAACTATTTATTTTTAATACTTCTTCCTTTAGTTCATTATTAAAAGGAACTACTTGTCCATTTGTGCTTATATGACTACATCTATCTATGACTATATCTGGAGCACCCTTTGTAAAGGAAACAACTTTATCCTTTATATATCCTTTATGGAAGGTAGTCATCATTTTTCTATCAGAATCAAAGGGGGGGATCTCCCCCTATCCTTGGATAGGAAGAATTAATATCCTTTTTATTAACATCTGATTTACCAGCTAAAGTAACCAAAGCTCCTTCTGTTGGATCTCCAATTATCTTATATCCTTCGGAAGTTTCTTCTAATTCAGCATCATTTGTTAATATGGCTATGGATAATAGGGTATCTAAATCTCCAATAGAATTTGTATCTATATTTTCTCCATTTAATTGAAACTCACCCTTAGGTTCATAGCCAGTACCTGTAACATCTAAGATTTTCCCATCTGTATATATCTTAACAACAGTCATTTCGTTTTGAGTTAAAGTACCAGTTTTATCAGAGCAAATAACTGTAGTACTTCCTAAAGTTTCAACAGCTAATAATTTTTTTAACTATGGCATGACGTTTAACCATTTTATTCATACCTAGAGCCAATACTATAGTAACAATTGCAGGTAAACCCTCTGGAATTGCAGCAACAGCTAAACTAATGGCAACCATAAACATTTCCAAAACATCTCTACCTTGAAGTAATCCTACTCCAAAGACTACTATACAGATTATAACTGTAGCTATACCTAAAAACTTACCTAATTGATTTAATGACTTTTGTAATGGAGTTGTTTCATCTTCATAACTTTGTATTGCAGTAGCGATTTTTCCTATTTCAGTTTCATGACCAGTTCCTACTACTACACCCTTTCCCCTACCATAAGTGACGATAGTACTCATATAGGCCATATTTGTCCTATCTCCTAAGGAAACTTCATGATCAAAATCAATATTACCATTTTTTTTCTACAGGAACAGATTCTCCTGTTAAAGAAGCTTCTTCAATTTTTAAATTAGAACTTTCAATAAGTCTTAAATCTGCTGGAATAATATCCCCCCCTGCTTCTAATATTACAATATCTCCAGGGACTAATGTACTAGCAGGTACTACTTCCAGATGTCCATTTCGAATGACCTTTGCAGTAGGGGATGCCATTTGTTTTAAAGCTTCTAAGGATTTTTCAGCTTTACCTTCTTGATAAATACCTAAAAAGCATTTAGGACTACTATGGCTAAAATTACTATAGCATCGGTTTTTTCTCCTACGAATATGGATATCAAAGCAGCGCCGATTAATATCAATACTAAAAAAATCGGAAAATTGTTCTTTGATCTTTGAAAAGAAGCTTTTACCAGTTTCCTCCTTTAATTCATTGTGACCATATTTTTCTAATCTTGATTCTATATCAGAGCTATTTAAACCTTCTTCTCTACTAGTTTCAAGTTTAGACAATATATCGTCACTTTTTTTGCCTATACCATTCCATTTTATGATTCCTCCTTTGTACTATTAATTAGTATACCTAATAATGTATAAAAACAAACAAAAAAAAGACCTCTATTTAGGCAATTTTGCCTAAACAAAAGTCTTGCTTCCTATAAATAGGTAGTTAGCCGGGAATTACCGTATTGACGACTAACTAATTTTAAGCTACTCCCTCTTGATAGATTAATTATATATCAATAGAGAGAAATATTCAACAAAATTAGAATAAAATTCCTAAATAAATGATATATGATATAAGCAAGATAATTCCTGTAGTTTTTCCTATTTTTTTCTTTAAAGATACTAGGAACAATAAAAATCAAAGAAACTAATATAGCCATAGGGATATCTAGTTTAATACTTTGAATAGGAATAATTAAGCCATTTTACTTACTAAGGCAGAAACACCTATAACTAAGGTGATATTTAATATATTAGCTCCTAAAATATTCCCAAGGGAAATATCCTGTTGATTTTTAAAAGTAGCAGATATTGCTGTAACAAGTTCTGGAATAGAAGTTCCAATGGCTAGGAGAGTTAAGCTAATAATTTGCTTAGGAATTCTTAGAAAATTAGCAATATCTACTCCAGTTTCTACCAATAAATGGGCTCCATATATAATAAAGAAACCTCCTATAATAAATTTTAATCCATTGATAATACTTTCTCCCTTTTTCTAGTTGTTTTTAATTTACTATAATCTTTAAAGTTATTGATTTTATGTTCTAAGATATTTATCAATATAAAAATAGAACACAAAGAAATCAAAAAAAGCTCCTTCAGCTTTAGTAATTATTCCATCTAAAGATATAAAAAAAACAATATGGACAAATAACTTAACATCAATAGGGACTTGATTCCAAAAAAACCATCTTTAATTTTAATTGGCTTAATTAAAGCGCATAAAGCTATTATAAGTGCAATATTACAAATAATAGAGCCTACAGCATTTCCCATGGACATATCTGTAAATCCCTCATTACTAGCTATAGTAGATACAAAGAATTCAGGTAAAGTAGTTGCAATACTAATGATAGTTGCTCCAATTATACCAAAGGAGATATTTGATTTTTCAGCAATCCAGATGGCTGCATCAACAAACCAATCTCCACCTTTAATAATCATAATAAGGCCTAAAGAAAAGAGCAGAATTATTAATCCAATTTCCATATACTGACCTCCTAAGAGATTAGAATTTTAACTGACTAATACATCTATATATTTCTTTATGGATTATTATTACTAAATATGATTTAACAATATCTACAAACTAATATGAATTGACAATAAGCTTACATTGTTAGATAATTTAATATGAGGATTACTAAAAAAATGGAGTGATTTAAATTGACCAATAAGGTATTAGTAATTGATGATGAAAACAGATTGCAGATATAATAAAGTTTAATTTAGAAAAGAAGGTTATATTGTTGAAACTGCAAATGATGGACAAGAAGGTATCGATAAGGTATATAGGTGGAATCCAGATCTTGTTATATTAGATATAATGATGCCAATAAAAGATGGATTCCAAGTTTTAAAAGAGATCAGGGTTGATTATAAATTTCCAGTGATAATGTTGACTGCAAAGGAAGAAGAAGTAGATAAGGTATTAGGCTTAGAACTGGGAGCTGACGATTATGTAGTTAAACCCTTTAGTATGAGGGAGTTAGTGGCAAGGGTAAAGGCTAATTTTCGTCGCGTTGATTATTCAAATTTACAGCCAAATAATGATGTGATAATATCAGATGAATTAGTTATAGATTTAAATAAATATGAAGTAAGAAAAATGGTGAAGTCCTAGATCTAACATTAAGGGAATACGAACTTTTAAGATTTTTAGCTTCCAGTGCAGATCAAGTTTTCTCTAGAGAACAACTATTAGAAGAAGTATGGGGGGGCTATGAATACTATGGAGATATTAGGACTGTAGATGTAACAGTAAGACGTCTTAGGGAAAAAATAGAAGATGAGAATGGAGAGTTTAAATATATTTTGACAAAAAGGGGGGGAGTAGGTTATTACTTCGGGGTGACTAATTATGTTTTCTAGCATTCGCTGGAAATTTATTGTGGTTTATTTTTTTATTGGTTTTTATTGCAATGGTCATTGTAGGAATATTTATTGTAGGAAGATTAGAAGAACAACAAATAATGAATGTAACAAACAATATGGAGAAACACATTGAAACCATTATTGGTAGTTCTAGTTATATCGCCTCAGATGATTGGAATGAATATAGAGAAGAGATACAAGAAACTTTAAACGAATGGAGATTAGGAGCTTCAGAGACCTTATATGTAATTCATAATGAAGAAGTCCCCCCCACAATTATAGCCAGCACCTCTAAACAACATGCTAAAATATTAGGACAAAATGCCCTTTCCTCAAAATATTTAGATCCAACATTGATATTAAAAGCCTTTGAAGGAGAAAAGGCAGACTCAAAATTAGAAGAAATAAATGAAGGGATTGTTAATAAACATTTAGCATATCCAGTTATGTCTAATGTAGGGAAGGTAAAGGGTGTATTATATATGACATCTAATTTAACCGACATATATAAGACAGTTAATGAATCCAAGGTTATCATAACAAATGCAACATTTTTAGCACTAGGTATAACTATACTTTTAGGTTTTTTTTAATAGCCAGTAGTATTACAGTTCCCATTAGAGATGTAACGAAAAAAAGCAGAAGAAATGGCAATGGGAGATTTTAACCAATTTGTTGAAGTGAAATCCAATGATGAAATAGGCCAATTGGCAAATATGTTTAATTATTTGACCTTAAAATTAAAAAAATACAATTCAGGATATGGATTTAGAAAGAAGTAAGCTAGACACCATATTTAACTATATGGCAGAAGGAGTAGTTGCCATAGATAAAAATAATCAAATTATACATGCTAATATTATAGCAATGGATATATTAAATTTAACACAAGAAGATATATTAGATAATAAAAATTTAGACCTTAAAAGAATAAATATGGAAAATATAGATTATAAAGAACCCCAATCATTAGAAGGGGGGGATGAAATAATAGAGATCAATTCTGAAATATACAAGATAAAGCATGCTCCTTTTAAAAATGAAGAGGATATTATTGGGGGGGGCCTTATTATTGTGTTTCAAGATATAACCCATGAACATAAATTAGATAATATGAGAAAGGAATTTGTGGCCAATGTATCTCATGAATTAAAGACACCAATAACTACTATAAAAAGTTATACTGAAACCCTTATGGAATCAGATATTGATAGAGATACAAGTGAAAGGTTTTTAAATGTAATAGACTCTGAATGTGATAGAATGACTAGATTAGTAAGGGATTTATTACAATTATCTAATTTAGATTACCAAAAGACTAATTGGAAAAAAGACAAGAATTTCCTTAGGAGAAATATTAAAGGATATAGGATTAAAACTAGATTTAGCTTTTAAAGAAAAAAAATCAAAAGCTAGATATAAAGCTAGAGGAAGACTTACCAAATATTGTTGCTGATAAAGATGGCATAGAAAGGTTATATTAAATATATTATCAAATGCAATTAAATATACCCAAGAATATGGGGAAATATATGTATTAGGTTATAAAGAACAAGATAATGTAGTTATTAAAATAAAAGATAATGGACTTGGTATTTCTGAACAAGATCAAGAAAGGATATTTGAAAGATTTTATAGAGTTGAAAAAGGACGTAGTCGGGAACTGGGAGGTACAGGTTTAGGACTATCCATTGCAAAGGAAATAATTGAAGCACATAATGGAATGTTAAGTCTTAAAAGTGAGTTAGGAAAAGGCACAGAAGTAAGTATTAAACTACCCTATAAGGAAGTGTAATTAACATTTAATTATGTTGTAATATAATTGTAATATACTTATTATATAATGGACTTAAATAAGACTAGAATTAAGGAGGTTAAGAAGGTGTGGAGAAGATTAATTGCAAGCATATTAATTGCTTTTAGTATAATAAGTTTTAGCACATTAGGTTTTGCAGCACCAGATACAACTATAGATAAGAGTAAATATGAAATATTAAATCCTGAAAAAGCTCATTTTCAACTTCAAATAAAGTAATATTAATTAATGGTAAGGCTCCAACAGGAACAGAAATTACCATTGATGTTTATGGCACTACAGATCTTACAAGAAAAAAAACTTCAATTTAGACCAACTTCCAACAGAAAAAGATTATATTGAAATCATGACAGATACAGTAAAATCTGGGAACATGGGATTTTTCCAAAAGCAAATAGACTTAGTATTAGGTATAAATAAAATAATTATAACTTTCGATGTAGAAGAATTATCACCAGAAGAATTAATTATTTATGTTTACGATAAAACAAAAGCAGAAACAGAGATCACAAAAGCTAGAGAAGCTAAATTTAGTGAAATTGTTCCTTTGTTAAATTAATATTTGCCATGGATGAGGAGATGATTTAGATGAAAGAAAGGTTTAAGACTTTTCTACTTTTATCCTTGGTAAGTATTAGTATAATTATTACACAAAAATTGTGGATGCAAGTGCCTAGTCAAGTACTTGGGTTGTTTGATAAAGAAATGGAAGCTTCATCATCCTATGTCTTAGCAGATATGATTGCTCCTAATAAATATTTGTTGAGTTTTAATTCTAAGAATTACACCTTAGTATATGATGATTCTAAATATGGTATGTGGTCAAATTCTAGAAAGACCCTAGTGGAAATATTAAGTGCAAAGAATATTTCGTTAAAAGAAATTTCCAATGAAGAATACTTAAAATATCAAGAAAGAAAATCAATATTGTTTTATTTTCCAGAAGAAATTAATACTTATATTTTAATAAAAGCCTGGGATATAAAAAAAGCCTAATAGTTTAGTGGATGCTATGCCTAGTATAGATAAAATTTACATCTATTTAGGTAATGGTGATCCTTTTTTTGTTTTTTTCCAATGGAGAAGATCATGTGGCAGTTTACAATAATAATATTAATATGGAAACTTTAAGAAATGAAATAAACAAGATTGATGAGGAAAAGGATTATGTATATTATTATCCAATGAGAGAGACTTTAGAAACACAAAACGATATATTTATTCCTTATGAAATCAAAGATAGTTTACCAGAAATATATGTGGAAAATGAAATAGCTCTTTTAGATTATAAGGGAAAAGCAGAATTAGCCGAAAAGTTTTTTTAATAAAAATATAGATTATATTAGAGAAATAGTGGAAAGTAATGGTTCTAGTATATATGTCTACAATCAAAGAGTTCTTAAATTAAATATAAATGGGACTATTGAGTATTTTCATGCCTTAGAAGAAACAGTAAGTGAAAGGAATTTATATCAAAGCTTATTAGCTGCTTCAAATTTTATTTCTGAAAAGGCAGGAGTTCAAAAAGGGATGTATTTGGCTAAAGTTGATAAAATAGAGTCGGATAATAGTTTAGGATATAGGCTTACATTTAGATATAGAATAAGAGGAATACCTGTAATTCTTGGGAATCAAGAAGTTGGAGAATATGTTCAAATGGAGGTATTCAATAATCATGTAAGAAGTTATAAATATTATGCAAGAAAAGATATGAATAAAGTTCCAAGTAGGATAATAGAAGGCAAAAATATGATATCTGCATATGATGCAATTGATAAAAACTATCCTTTATTAAAAAAAATGGTATTTATACGATAATAAAATTGAAAACAAAAAAAAGAAGATGATAATTATGTTAATGAAATTTTATCTTCCATAGAAGATATTACATTGGCTTACTTTGATCCATGTTTAAAAGATAAAGATGAGAAACTAATTGCCGTATGGGTGATTAAATTTAAGAATAGATTAGTAGCATTTGATGCATATAATGGAATTTTAGTTTATGAAAGATAGTTAGGGATGGTGAGCAATGTGGATTGGTCTAAGGCTAAAACTATATTAATCATATCTTTTATTATAATAAATATATTATTAACCTTTGCACTTTTTCAAGATAACCAAAAAGTTGATGCGACACTTGAAGAAGAGTTTATTTCAGATGCCATAAGATTATTAAATAATAAAAATATTATACTTAGAACTGAAATTCCAAAGGAAAATCCTAGCTTAACTGCATTAATAGTGGAATATGAGAATATTAAATTAGATAGATTAAATGAAAGTTTTTTTGAAGATAAAGGTACTATAACTACTAAGGATGAAGGTCTTGGAGAAATAAAGTATGAAGATGAAATTATAACCCTAGTAAATAGAAAATTATTACTTTACGAATCAAAGAAAGATACAAAACAATACAATATTAGCAGCGAAGAAGAGGCTATAAAAATAGCTAAGGAATTTTTAAGTAGTGTAAATTTTGATATTTCTGATATGGAATTGTCCTATGTTAAAACCATAGAAGATACTTATTATATAGAGTTCTCCAAAATATATAATGGTAGATATTTAGAGTCTGCCTTTACCAATATTCAGTTAAATAATACTGGAATAAAAAAGATTAGAAAGATTATGGTTAAATGTAATAGAAGAAGGAGAATCTCAAATATATATAAGTAGTGCACCAAAGTCCATATTAGGATTACTTAGCATGAATGAAGTATATGGTAAAACTATAAAGGAAATATCTTTATGTCATTATTTTGAACCAGAAAAACATGATTATATAAAAGACCCCCCCAGGAAGCAAAGGAAGGAAGAGCAATTCCTGCCTGGAGAATACAATTTGAAGATGGATACAAGGTTTTTATAGATAATTATTAAAAGGAGATGTCATCTCCTTTTTTTTAATCTCTAATATACTATAATAGAATAGGAAACTAAAATGGGGGGGAATTTAAAATGGAAATTAAGTTTTGTTCACTATCCAGTGGGAGTAGTGGAAATTGTCAATACATAGAAACGGATAATAGTAGAATATTAATAGATGCAGGATTTAGCGGTAAAAGAGTAGAAGAACTATTATCTTCAATAGGCGTATGTCCAACTACATTAGATGCTATATTTGTAACACATGAGCATATAGACCATATAAAAGGTGTAGGTGTATTATCTAGAAGGTATGATCTACCAATATATGCTAATGGAAATACTTGGGTAGGAATGGAGAAAAAAATTGGGAATATAAAGGAGAAAAATATAAAAGTATTTACAACAGCAGAATATTTGGATATTCAAGATATGACAATATATCCTATAGGTGTTTTCCATGATGCATTAGAACCAGTAGGATATATTATATTTTATAAAAATACTAAAATCAGTATAATAACAGATACTGGATGGGTAAATAATAATATAATTAACAAAATAAAAGGTTCAGATTTATATCTTATGGAATCTAATCATGATGAATTAATGTTGAAAGAAGGCCTATATCCTTGGTATTTAAAACAAAGGATTATGAGTGATAAAGGTCATCTATCTAATGAAGACGCTGGGAAGATCTTAGGAAATATATTAAATGGAAATAATGAAATCGTCCTATTGGCTCATTTAAGTCAGGATAACAATGTGCCAGAATTAGCATTAGATACAGTAAGAAGTAGTATTCTTAATCAAGGAATAGATGTAAATAAAGATATTGTATTAGAATTATCCCATAGGAATAAGGCAACAAAATTATATTCTTTATAGATATAGGAGGGTTATCATATGAATAATTATAATTATGAGAGTTACAGTAGACCACCTAAAAGAAGAGGTATTTTTTTTCATATATATTAGTAGCTATAATATCAGGAATTATAGGTGGGATAATAGCCACTTACATAGCTCCTGTATATTTGTATGGAAAAGTTTTACCTATACCAGATATTTATAAGGGGGTTATCTACAGGTAATCCTATAATAAATGAAATAGAAATAAATCCTGCAGATGACATAACTACTGTATCTGCTGTAGCTAAAAAGAGCATGGGTTCAGTAGTAGGGATTACAACAGTGGTAATACAAAGGGAATTGCTATGGGAAAGGCCTCAAGAAGGAGTTGGTTCAGGAGTAATTGTAGATAGTAACGGCTATATATTAACTAACTCCCATGTTATAGGTGATGGCAAAGCAAAGAGCATAAATGTATTATTTGAAAATGGAGATAAGGTAGAGGGTAGAGTATTATGGTATGACCCAGCTTTAGATTTAGCTGTAGTGAAAGCTGATGTAAGGAATGTTCAAGCTGCAGATTTAGGAGATTCTGATAGTTTAGAAGTTGGTGAATTAGCAATAGCCATAGGAAATCCCTTAGGCTTAGATTTTCAAAGATCTGTTACATCAGGTGTAATAAGTGGATTGCATAGATCCATTAGAGTAGATCAATTTAATATAATTGAGGATTTAATTCAAACAGATGCTTCAATTAATCCAGGAAATAGTGGAGGTCCCCCTTTTAAATAGTAAAGGGGGGGAAGTAATAGGTATAAATACTGCTAAGATTAGATCAGGAGAGGGTTTAGGTTTTTCAATACCTATTAATTTAGTAAAACCTATAGTAGCTGAAGTAATAAAAGAAGGTAGCTTTAATAACGTATATATTGGATTCGTAGGGGGGGAAGAGGTAGGATTATTTGAGCGAAAAAGGGAGTAAAATTAAAAGCAGATAAAGGTATAGTAATGGTAGAAATAATTCCAAATTCACCTGCAGCAGAGGCAGGATTAAGACCCTTAGATGTAGTAGTTGAAATTGATAATAAACCAGTGGAGACTATGACAAGTTTAAGAAAAATGCTATATAAATATAAATTTGGAGATAAAGCCATATTAAAAATTAATAGAGATGGAAGGGAACAAGATGTGGAAATACAATTTAAAGATTTTTAATAATGCTATAGGATGGTGAGTAAGAAAAATATGAAAATTTTATTAACAAATGATGATGGAATAATGGCTGAAGGAATATATGAATTGGCTAAAGAATTAGAAAAAAACCATGAAGTAATAATAGTAGCACCAGAAACTGAAAGAAGCGCACAAAGTCATGCAATAACCTTATTTCAACCATTAATAATAAGGGAAACAAAATTAAAAGGTTTAAAGTCTAAAGCATATAGTGTATCAGGAACTCCAGCCGATTGTGTTAGAGCAGGGCTGGATCAAATAGTTTGCGAAGATGTAGATATAGTTCTTTCAGGTATAAATAGGGGATTAAATGCAGGAATGGATATTCTTTATTCTGGAACAGTTTCAGCAGCTATAGAAGCAAATATATATGGAAAGCCTTCTATGGCAATTTCGGCAGAATTAATGGATGGTAATTGTAATTATGGAATTGCAGCTAAATATGCAAGTGAAATCTTAGAAAAAGTTAAAAAAAGAGCATTTATCTTCAAGTATATTATTGAATATTAATACTCCTTATGTATTTAATGAAGACCCTCAGGGGATAAAAGTCTGCAAAATAGGTGAAGTTATTCATGATTATTATATTATGGAATTAGATGATAATGGTGAAAAAAACTGTAAGAACTAACGGAAGAAAAGAGATTGAATTTGAAAAGGATACTGATAGATATTTCCTTTCTAAAGGATATATAACAGTAACACCTTTAAATTATGATTTAACTAATTTTGAATTACTAGATAGAGTTAAAAGATGGATACTTTAGGAACGATGCAGATTTGTCTGCATCGTTTTTAAATTTTTGTGTTATAATAAAAAAAAGTAAATAAGAAAGCAGGTGTTTTATGAATATAAATATTATAGCAGTAGGAAAGATAAAAGAGAGATTTATAAGAGAGGGAATTAATGAGTTTCAAAGAGATTATCTAGATAGCTGTAATTTGAAGATAGTTGAAATAGATGATGAGAAGGCGCCAGAAAATTTATCAGATAAAGAAATGGAAATAGTAAAAAAATAAAGAAGGGATAAAGTTATTATCTAAGATTCCCCAAAATTCCTTTATTATTTCCCTGGAAATAGAAGGCAAGGAAATTTCCTCAGAAGAACTGTCGAAAAAAAATGGAAGATTTGATGATAGGGGGGGAATAAATGATATTACATTTATTATTGGTGGCTCCCTAGGACTATCTCAGGAAGTTAGAAGTAAGGCTGATTTCAAATTATCTTTTTCAAAAATGACATTTCCTCACCAGTTAATGAGACTTATATTATTGGAGCAAGTCTATAGAGGATTCAAAATAATGAAGGGAGAACCTTATCATAAGTAGGACAAGCTATGGGTTATAGAATAATGTTTGAGGGGGGGTTATCATAAACTAGAAATAAGTAGTATAATACGTGTAAGTATATATATTTGAAGTAAAGCCAAATGGTATTTAGGGAGGCGAAATTTGTGGGAATCAATAAATACGCATTGATAGGATTAGTAATGGCAATAATGTTTCTAGGTTTTGGGCTTCTATTTGCAATCATGAAGGAAAAGGGAAGTATTTTAATATCTGGGTATAACTTTAAATCTAAAGAAGAAAGAAAAAAATATGATGAAAAACGAATGAGTAAAGATATGAGAAATTTCTTTTTTTATTTGCAGTGGAATTTTTTTGTATAGGTACAGTTATGACATATTTATTTGGTGTAGTATGGTTTCGGATTTCACTTTTGATTTTTATCGTTTACCTTTTTAAAAAATATTCATATCAGTGATGAAAAGGCATTTGGCAAATATAAAAGATAAGATTTATTTGATAATTATTACTATAACTTAAGACACACTTTTTATAAAAAATATGTCATATCAGTAGAATTATGTTCAGCAATTTAATTTAGAAAAGTCATATCTAGAAAGAAAATATTTCAGGGAGGCTGCTATGGAGAACGAAATGGAAGTTCTATATGGAAATAGTGTCAGTATAATTAATATGCCTGATAAACAGTTTGTAAATTTGTTTTTCATC
>JMBX01000261.1_pt1 | contig 14008 bp, 19 predicted proteins | sample 616521 | NCBI WGS metagenome assembly JMBX01 (sample SAMN02727906, study PRJNA239997) | anaerobic digester metagenome | biome: anaerobic digester; isolation source: mesophilic anaerobic digester inoculated with municipal waste water sludge... | place: Germany: Bielefeld University, CeBiTec ...
TTATGGCACCTACATCGGTAACCAGAGTAAGCTTGTTGTTGCCGAATTCAAAAATAGCCTGCATTATCGATACTGTCGTGTGGCACGTTGAAAGCAGTAATGCGGAAATCTTCAATCTGAAAGGGTTCCCTTTTTTTTAATATATTTTGATGACCCGTTGAGGCTGTGGCGTATAAGTGGACTGTTTGATATGCCTCTGTGCACCTCACGGGTTGCATACACCGGGATATGCAGTTTCTCTCCCAGGTATCCGGCCGATTTTATATGATCGTAGTGATCGTGAGTTATCAGAACTGCCATAATAGATGATAGATCAACTCCGTTTTCGGCAAGTCGCTTTCTGATAACGCGGGGCCCTATACCGGCATCTATAAGGATGCCGTAACGGCTGTTACCCAGATAGTAGCAATTGCCGCAACTCCCGCTGCTCAGGCTGAAAAATGAGAATCGTTCCAATTGAAAAAGTTCGTATTGCATAGTTGAATACAAAGATAAAGTAAATAAATCAATACCGGCATCTCTTTATGGGCAGCTTATAATTTGCTTTTATCTTCTCGTGTGATATCTTGCCTATTTCAGCAGCTGTCTCTGAGTAAGAACTGCGATGTGATCCAAATATTTTTTTTGTGTACGTGATAAGGAGTATAGTTCCACTAAAGCATCCTCTATCCCTTCGGGGGTAGATCGTGAAGTGGGTTTCCAGTCCGTTATTATTCGATCTCCGAAAATGCTTGTAAGCTTCTTTTTTTCTTCCGTAGAATCCGATGCTACGTAGAAACGTACGTCACTTTCACTTTCTATCTCTTTTTTCATCCGCTGGATAAACAATTCAGTAGGACTTTCTCTGATGGAGTTAATGTTATCTGTGCGGCGGATATGTACCCCCCCAACAGTATAGTTTGTAAAATTTTGCACCTTTCATTTATCCGTTCCTGCAACCAGGGTACAGGAATAAAAGAGTTGAATCTGAACTTAGATTCGCCTGGATAGAATAGCACGCATGCTGACAGATAAGTTTTTTTTATTTGATAACACCCATTGACGGAAGTCGAAATTCATGCTTACCCTTTGTGTTACATCATCTTCATACAGGCAGTTATTGAAAGCAGCTTTTTCAAAAATAAATGGAATAAAAAGGTTTTTCCTACGGGGGGGACGGTCATACAGTATGTAATCCGATAATACAGCGTTGCGCAATCTTAAATTTGGTATGTCAATTGATTGGAATAATTGTTCAAAGAGCAGTTCAGTCCTTTGTCTTTGAACCATATCGCCGTAGCTTGTATATTCGTACCTCTTATTAAAGCTATAATTGATTCGATAGCTTTCATGCGGTTTGCAAGTCCCCCGTATGGTACAAGTGTTACATATGATTTCATTTCAATTAACTAACGGATATCTATAAAGTTATTCCTCATTTGCAGATATTGGCATGCCGGCTTACGTTTGGTTGCAACGCTTGTTTATTCAAAAGTTTGCTGAGACAGCCTTATTACTGTTTGGTTATAGCTTTCAATCATCTTTCTCACCACATCTTCGGCGTGGATAATCTGTTTGATCTGTGAAGCTATCTGCCCAATCTCTAGCTCGCCTTCGTTGAGATCACCTTCAAAAATACCTTTTTTTGGAACGACCCCCCCTGCCAAGGAGTTGCCGTAATTCGTCCTCTGTGGCCCCCCCTGTCTTCCATCTCCTGAACCTGACGGTAAAAGTCGTTTTTAATTATGCGTGTGGGACTTACTTTCTTGAGTGAAAGCATGGTATCGCCCTCATCCAAGGTGATGCACTTTTCTTTGAATGCATCGCTGGCAGAGCTCTCATAAGTAAGGGCGAAGCGTGTACCTGACTGCACCCCCCCTTCTGCACCCAGAGCAAATGCTGCAGCCATCGCCTCTCCGGAGGCAATACCACCGGCGGCAATAAGCGGCAGATCAACTGCACCCCCCCTTACCTGTGGTATTAAAGTAAGTGTGGTGGTCTCTTCGCGGCCGTTGTGGCCACCTGCTTCAAACCCTTCGGCAACTATGGCATCAACACCTGCAGCAGCGGATTTTGGGCAAACAGGGAGCTTGAGACAACATGCGCTACTTTTATTCCCCCCCTGGCTTTCAGTACCGGGGGGGTCCACGTTTTGGATTTCCAGCGGAAGTGAAAACTACAGGTACTCCCTCTTCCATCACTATCTTTATAATCTCTTCTATCTGGGGATACATCAGCGGGACATTCACCCCCAAAGGGTTTTTCAGTTGCTGCCTTGCATTTTTTTAATATGCTCCCGCAGCGTGACAGGATGCATTGATCCCGCTCCAATCAATCCCAAAGCACCGGCATTGCTAACTGCTGAAGCCAGCCTCCACCCGCTGCACCATACCATGCCGGCCTGTACAATAGGGTAGCGTATGCCAAATAGGGCTGATATCCTGTTACTGTTCATTTTTTTTGTTTATTGTGCAAAGATAGCTTTTGCTTATCAATTTTATCTAATCATAATCCAAATTTTAATTTACTATCTGCTTCTTAAGAATATTTTAGTAGCTTTGTAAGCTGTTGCCTGATGTCTCTGATAAGGCAATGAATAAGTAAATTGTAAATGAATCGCTGACATTATGAATGTCCTTCTTCTTGGTTCCGGTGGTCGTGAGCATGCTTTAGCGTGGAAAATACGCAAAAGCGGCTATCTGAATAATCTTTATATTGCTCCTGGTAATGCAGGCACTGCAATGCTGGGGGACAAATGTTTCTATTAGCGTTACTGATTTTGAAGCGATGAAGCAATTCTCGCTCGACAATGATGTTGATATGATTGTGGTCGGTCCTGAAGACCCTTTGGTACAAGGTATTTACGATTTTTTTTCATGACGATGAAGATATTTGTCATATTGCCGTAATAGGCCCTTCAAAAGGGGGGGCACAGCTGGAAGGGAGCAAGGATTTTGCCAAAGATTTCATGATTCGCCACAATATCCCCACGGCAATTTATAAAACTGTCACTCTTGAAAATATTGTAGAGGGAAACACCTTTCTAGAATCACTTCCTTCACCCTACGTGTTAAAAGCTGACGGATTGGCTGCAGGTAAGGGTGTACTTATTATTGATGAACTTAATGAAGCAAAGAGGATGCTTTGGGAGATGCTTAACGGGAAGTTCGGCAAGGCAAGCAGCAAGGTAGTGATAGAGGAGTTCCTGTCTGGTATAGAGTGTTCGGTTTTTGTGTTGACCGATGGAAACTCATACAAGATATTTCCTGTTGCAAAAGATTATAAGCGTGTTGGAGAAGGTAATACCGGCTTGAATACCGGCGGCATGGGTGCCGTATCGCCTGTCCCCTTTGCAGATAAAGAATTCATGGAAAAAGTGCGCATTAGCATTGTTGAACCTACCATAAAAGGATTACAAAAGAGAAGATCGAATATAAAGGATTTATTTTCCTGGGACTGATTAAGATAGGAGAAGACCCAAAAGTGATTGAATACAATGTGCGTATGGGTGATCCGGAATCGGAAGTGGTGATGCCGCTTGTCAAGTCCGACCTTTTAGAACTGTTTATCAGTGTGGCAACCGAGACGCTTGATAGCAAAACGCTGGAGGTTGACGGTCGTTTTGCAACAACCGTTATGATGGTTTCAGGGGGGGTTACCCAGAAGCCTATGAAAAAGGTAAAAAGATTGACGGTCTTGAAAATATTCAGGATAGTATTGTGTTTCATGCAGGAACAAAAATTCAGGGCAACGATGTGGTTACTGCAGGCGGCCGCGTGTTGGCAGTTACCTCTTATGGCAACACAATGGATGAAGCATTAAAAACATCCTACAAGAACATTGAAAAAAATAAGATTCGAAGAGAGTTATTTCAGAAAAGATATAGGGTTCGATCTTCGCATCCCGTAAACAATCAATCCTCATGCACAGTGTTGTAAGGAGATTCAGGTCAGTAATAGTCGAGGGACGCTTCATCCCTGTGCTCACTTCAATATGTGTGATAGGTATGCGTGCCGCAATGTTTTATTGGGGAAACAGGGCACAAGCCTCTTTTATCGACGATAGCCATCTTTGGAGATATTTTGAACATTTGTTTGATGATCCGTTTACATCGTTTTTCGTTTCCACTCTCTCTGTTTTTCTTATTGCATCAATAATTGCCACTATGAATGGCAGGTTTAACCTTATCCGTTCACGTTCAAATCTTCCTTTGTTGTTCCTCTTTTTTTTGTTAAGCCTCCATCCATGTTTTCTTGTGATGAACGGCAACTATATCGCCATCGTGTTTGTCCTGCTGGCATTTTTTTCCTCTACTGAGATCTTATCAAAAGTCAAGTTCATACCTCTATTCCTTTCGTGCAGGGGGGGTGTTAATAGCTGCAGCTTCATTGTTCCAGATCTACGCGCTTATGCTGATACCTCTATGGTGGAAAGGGGAACGGACAATGCGCGGCCCTCAGTTCCGTTCGCTCTTGTCATCGCTTTTCGGTGTTTCACTAATATATCTATCTGTTTTTTTCTCTCTATTTTCTTTTCGATGATATTCCCGGTTTCGTTCAGCCTTTTTTTAGCTTTTGCTTTATTTTCGCTTCCCGGGTATTCCAGCTTTTTCCGTTTCGGAGTGGGTGGCTGTGATTATTACCGGCCTGTTTTTGTGTCGAACATGATTTTTAGTATAAATACCTACTCAAGAGATAAAGTGCTAACAATTAGCTTTATGCAGTTTGTGGTATTCCTCACCGTATTTATGTTATTATTGCAGATTGTTTACTGGAGCCGGAACATATTCTTTCTAACTCTTGTCGTGCCTCTAATATCTTATCTGAATGCATACTTCTACACTAGGACTGTTTCCAAGTCAGCTATATATATGGCATATTTCATTATAGTGGTGATGACCTGTTTTTACCTTTCTCATTTTTCCTTTTTTTGCTGATCTTTTAGTTAAACAATATCATGTTTTCAGGTGTTAAATATATAGGTTTCATGTGATTATTTTATTTTTTTTGCATTAAACCCGCGTAAAAATATTCTCTTGCCTGAGATTAGTTTTTTTCGCTAGCAGCATTGATATACGGTGCTGTTTTGGCTTTAACTCAGAAAGATCTTTCAAATAATTAAGGAGGTGAAAAATGACAAAATTGCTACGCTATGTAATAGTTGTGCTTTTTGTCCTGCTTGTTTTTCAGGCATGCGGAAGCACACAGACAGCCGCCGATAAAGAGATGCGGGCAGCAGAGATAAAAATGCGGTGGAGATACCTCACTTTACTTTGAAGCCACTTATGCCTATCCTAACAGATTTATGTCGGTTTACCTTTCTCCCTATTATGATGTAAAAGTCACTCCCGATACTGTAAAGGCATATCTGCCATATTATGGACGGGCATACCGGGCACTCATGGATCCGCGGGAAGGTGGTTTTAACTTCACAAGTACCGATTTTTCGTACCAGGTCGCTCAGGGAAAGAAAAAAAGGGAATTGGATTGCTCAAATTTCCATTTTAGATTTGGACAGGGCTGTGACATTTAGCTTTGATATCTGGGAGAACGGTACAGCACGTCTCGATGTGAGTGATGTAAACAGAGAACATATCTCATTTCTGGGAAATATTGAAACAGCAAATAAGAGATAAGTCCCGACCATGAAGTCTTTCATTGCATTATTACAAAAATCCACGGTAAAGTGGATTTTGTTCAACAACCTGGATTAAATTCCATTGCCGTTTATAATTTCTCAGCAAGCATCTTTGGCAGATAAAAGTATCGTTTTATCGATGTAAACCACTACTGAGCCTATATCGAATGGTTTTCCGTTAAGGTTTGCCACCGATGAAAAAGCCTTCACTTCAAGACTGTTCTTCCCTTTTTTTACTCGTAACAAAGGAAAGTCAGGATCTTTTTTTATCAATAGAGTAATTAAGTCCTGAAAACAACTCCGAATGTTTTACAAAAATCCGGTCTGTAAGCTCTTGCAACGATGTTTCCAGACCCGATACCTTCTGAAGATATTCGTTTACCTGTGTGTTCATCAGGTGCCCTCCAGGTACATCACCCTGTGGGTGATAGGCTGCAAGAAGTACTTCTTCTCCGGTATGGCCTCCTGTGGTGAACCCAAAACAGGTGCGTGAATTTAAAATATTCCCAATATTATGCGCCAGATTGTTGCCTGTGCCCACCTTTGTATAATCGGCTTCTTTGTAGTTCTTGGAAGAGAGCAGCGTTTCTAACTCCTCGTCCGTAATGTCTATACTGGTATATTTCTTAAAACAGCTTTAATATTTTCAGGTTTCGTATCTACCAGGATTGATTCCAAACCATTGGTGCTAAGTTTATATTTTGATACTGCTCCAAATAATTTTTCAATTGAAAGCTTATCATATCCGGGGCAGTCTTTCCTGCCTATTGAGAAGCCGCTGTTCCCGTGATCGGGAAGAATTACCACAGCTGTATTTCCATCGTTTATAGCAAATTCAATCACTTTGCCTGCAGCTTCGTCAAAAGCAAGAAATTCGTCAATCATAGCAGCAGGGTCATTGGCGTGTGCTGCCCAGTCCACCTGACTCCCTTCTACCATAAGGAAAAAAACCGTTATCATTTTTTTGATAGTAGTTCAATAGCTTTTTCTGTCATTTCTGCAAGGCTTGGTATCTTATCAGTGTTTCTGTCGATGTTGTAAGGCAGAGCCTTGTCACCAAACAATGCCCAAACCTTTCCGTCTCCCTTATAGTTAAGAAGTTGAATTTTTATCATCCTGAATAAGTGTGGTCCCGTTGTTGGACAAATGTTGTTTGATGTCATCCGTAAGAATTCCGTTTCCACCTCCAAACATCACGTCTAAATTCTGATATGCCATTTGAGCTGCAAGGGCTTTATAATTGCTTCGTTTATAATGATGTGCCGAAAAGTCGGCAGGAGTTGCATGCGGGAATTCACAGGTTACTACCAGTCCGGCTGCTTTTTTCTTTTCAATTTTAGACGCTTCAAGTATTGTTGCCGCCGGCTGCCAGGTTCTTGATTCGTCAACCGGGAAAATGTCGTTATCCGATTTTTCCGGATAAATTGCTACATTACCCGATTGCTGCAAGATTCCTGTGGCATATGTTGAGCTTGTAGGTGCAGAGTCGCCTATGGGCGCGTTGGATGAAAAGTTGTAACGGTCCCGGTGAGATAGGGGTCAATGTGAAGCGACTCGCCCTGATTGTTATAGTATTTGAACCATCTTGCTGCGGAATACACACCTATGGAGGTGCCGTCAGGGATCATAACGATTAAGTTTTTTTACTGGTCTTACTTCCTGTGCAAAAAGTGTAAGGGAAATAAGTAATAAGCAAAACAAAAGATGTAATTTTCTCATTATATTGATTTTTTTTATTTAATCTAACCGTCCAAAGGTAGTAAATTCTTCTTATGTTATTATAAGGATTACATAATAATTAGACCTGTAAACAGTCATCATTGTGCGGAAGTGTTTGAATTTACTTATATTTGTGGTTTTAAAAAAAATTGAATGATGAGTAATAGAAAACCCCTGATCCTTGTCACCAACGATGATGGATATCAGGCTAAAGGAATTGTTTCGCTTACTTCAGCGATGAAAGGTTTGGGAGAGATTGTTGTTTTGCACCCGATTCACCCCCGCTCGGGCATGTCGAGTGCTATCTCTACTTCAACACCGCTTCGTGCAAGAGTATTTCACAAAGAAGAGGATCTTACAGCATACATGTGTAACGGAACGCCGGCAGACTGTGTGAAGCTTGCACTCAACGAGTTCATGGACAGAAAACCCGATTTGCTTGTCTCAGGAATCAATCACGGCTCAAATGCCGGCATCAGTGTGCTCTATTCAGGAACTATGGGGGCAGCAATTGAAGGTTGTATTTTTGATGTACCTTCAATAGGTTTCTCGCTTTGTGATTTTACGCCCGACGCGGATTTTTCAATTACGGCAAATGTTGCTCGCAAGCTTGCAAAAAAAGTTCTTGAAGTTAGGCTTCCCAGAGGGATCTGTTTGAATGTCAATGTTCCTGCGGGCAACATTAAAGGGATTAGAATGACAACCCAGACACAAGGGAAATGGGTGAATGAGTATCACCGGTCGAAAGATGGCATGGGAAGAGATGTCTTCTGGATGACCGGTAATTTTGAAAATTGGGAAGAGGAAAACAATAATAACGATGAGTGGGCACTTGCGAACGGTTATGCAGCAGTAGTCCCGGTCAAAATAGATATGACAGCTCACAATTTTCTTCCCGAGTTGAACGAGTGGCGATTATAAAATAAAAAAACATGAAATATTATCTTGTGGCAGGAGAAGCATCAGGCGATTTGCATGCATCGAACCTGATGCAGTCGCTCAAAAAAACTTGACGATGAGGCTCAATTTCGTTTCTTCGGAGGTGATCTTATGCAGTCAAAAGGTGGGACACTTGTAAGACATTACCGCGATATGGCATATATGGTATAATTCCTGTTGTTATGAACTCTCGCACTATTCTCAAAAATCTAGCTTACTGCAAGAGAGATATTTCAGAATACAGTCCCGATGTGGTTATTCTGGTAGATTATCCGGGATTCAACCTGAAAATAGCCAGGTATGCAAAAGGAGTTCTTGGAATTCCTGTTTATTATTATATATCACCAAAAGTTTGGGCATGGAAAGAGTACAGGATAAGATTGTTAAAAAAAATATGTTGATGAGATGCTCTCCATCCTGCCGTTTGAAGTCGATTTTTACCAAAAACATCAATATAAAGTCCGTTATGTTGGTAATCCAACGTTAGATGCTATTGCGGCAAGAAGCCATAAAGATGAGGTTTTCAACGATTTCATCACTGTCAATAACCTCGAGAACAAGCCTGTTATTGCTCTTCTGGCCGGAAGCCGCAAACAGGAGATCGCGGGCAATTTACCTTCTATGCTACAGGCGGTAGCGGGTTTTGCTGATGGTTACCAGTTTATTGTAGCCGGTGCCCCCCAGGAATAGATCCACAATTTTATGAAGATTTCACCACCTCTTTCCCTCCTGCAACCGTGCTTTTCAATCAAACTTATCGCATTCTGGCACAATCGGATGCGGCGTTGGTGACATCGGGGGGGACAGCCACCCTTGAGACTGCTTTGCTTGGAGTGCCCCCAAGTGGTATGTTACCGCATGGCAATGCCCAGGCTATCTTATTGGGGGGGATTCAGACATCTTCTTCACACACCTTATATTTCGCTGGTTAACCTGATATGCGGACATGAGGTTGTAAAAGAATTATTTGCAATTAACTTTACGGAAGACAATATTCGCAAAGAGTTGCATCAGATTCTTCATGTGCAGAGCTACAGGCAGAATATGCTTAATAATTACAAAAATATGAAACAGGTTCTGGGTGGGCCCGGTGCATCTGACAGAGCTGCGGAGATAATTTTAGCAGCAATAAATAAATATTCTTCCAAGCTTTCAATTTTTTTTAATAAGCAGCCGGTACCGGGAGGCTTTGGAGTTTTTTTTAAATAAATATCTTGCGACTGATATAAGGAAAGAGTTTTAAGGCGTTAACAAGCATTTAGTGGGGGGGTTCCAACAATTAAGCATAATTTTTAAGGGCTTTTATGAAGTCTCCTTAATAAAATAACCCCTCCTGTTCTTTTACCTCTTTATTTCCTTTGCATGTCACATTTACATGTCAATTTGAAGGATAAGTAGAATAGGGAGGTAACAAGTTTGCAATTCAGCATCTATGCGACTATTCAATTATCCACAGACCTGAATGATTAAAAGAAAAATTTTATGAAAGTCGGTATTCTTACTTCAGGCGGAGATGCTCCAGGCATTAACGCTACAATACGTGGTGTAGGTAAAACAGTCATCAATAATTACGGTATGCAGGTAATAGGTATCTTGAATGGATTTTCAGGATTGTTGCATAAAGATATTGTAGAACTTACCGACCCGTCGTTGTCCGGTATCCTTAATATGGGTGGTACAATTTTAGGGACTGCGCGTGAAAAGGTATTTCGCAAGATGATTACCTCTCCCGACGAGAAGGACAGGGAGCAGATAAAAAAAATGCCTATCACGAGCTGGGGCTCGATTGTCTGGTATGCATTGGAGGAAACGGCACCCAACGAACAACATGGATGCTTTCGGAGCTTGGATTAAATGTGGTGGGGGGGATACCAAAAACCATTGATAACGATGTGTACGGCACTGATATAACCTTCGGTTTGATACGGCGGTAAATATTGCTACCGAGGCTATCGACAGGCTACACTCCACAGCCAGTTCTCACCGTCGCGTTATGGTGATTGAGCTGATGGGGGGGCATCACGCTGGGTGGATTACCCTTTATGCAGGAATGGCAGGGGGGGGTGCGGATATAATTCTTATACGAACTGGGATATAATATGAAGGCAATAATAGAAAAAAATCAACAAACGGATGGAGATGGGGGGAAAGCTTATTCTATTGTTGCTGTTGCAGAGGGTGTGGAAGTGCCAGTGAGAGAACGGCCAGCTACATATTTCGCCCGTGAAATTGAGGAGCATACCGGTTTCGAGACACGTGAAACAGTGCTTGGATATATACAGAGAGGCGGATCACCTTCGCCTTATGACAGAAATCTTGGTACGTTGCTGGGGGGACATGCTGCGGAACTGATCCATGAAGGGAAGTTTGGGAGAATGGTGGCAAAGCTGGGAAACAGCATCTCCGATATACCTTTGTCAGAAATTGCAGGAAAGCTTCGACTGGTAACACCCGACACTGACCTGGTTGTCCATGGTAAGCGCATGGGTATCTCTTTTGGTACTTTATAGGGTAAGCGTTGCACGCACCACATTCTGAAGACTGTCAGTACAGATGATTTTTTAGCTGCCTTAATTCTGTTCAGGACATTACTCCTGTGTTATTTCGTTTGAGCTGATAAGTTATTTTGTTGAGTTTTGGCGATGGCTTCCTGCAGGCTGTCGCTTTCTCTAAGTTTTTTTGATGGCCACCTTGGCTGCCATCTGATGCGACTCTTTCTTTGAATATCCTTTTCCCGAACCAATCTCAGCTCCTGCAACCTTTACACATGAAATAAAAACAGGGTTGTTTTGGGTATCATACAGCGATTCTGTGACCTCAAACAGACATCCACCTTGTTTTTTTTGTCCCCCCCATTCAATTAGGCGTGATTTGAAATCGACTTCACTCTTTAGTACCTTTTCAATGTTCAGATGCTCCTTTATAAGTGTTTCGTATACAAATTTCTTGGCTACCCTGTAGCCCTGATCAAGGTAGATGGCGCCAATTAGAGCCTCGAGAGCATCTCCATATATGTTAGTGTTGTGTGCCAGGTTTCGGGTAGATGATACAATCTTCTTGTCAAGTCCTAATTCTACTGCCAACTTGTTAAGTGTCTCTCTTTGTACAATACGTGAGCGAGTGCTTGTAAGAAATCCCTCCTTTTTGTGTTCGAATTTTTTTATAGAGAATATCTGCAACGATAGCATCGAGAATGGCGTCTCCCAAAAATTCAAGTCGCTCATTGTTCACCCATCTCCCTTTTTGGAGCGTACGGAAGAGGAACGGTGAGTCATAGCTTCCCTGTAGAGATCAATCCTGTCAGGATAGAACCCAAGTACATTGTAATATGAAAGATAAGGCTCTTTCCCAATATGAGGGAGAGCCTTGATCCTTTTTACGAGTCTTCTTAACACATTATTTGCTGTATTGCTTGAGAATTACACTTGCGTTGTGTCCCAAAGCCAAAGTGTTAGATAACGCAGCTCTTATCTCCCTTTTGAGCTTTGTTGAATGTAAAATTAAGATTATAGTCAATTTCCGGATCGTCATCCCCCCCTTCTTCATGGTTGATGGTGGGGACAATCTGATCCCTGATTGCCAGGATACTAAGCATTGCTTCAAGTGCGCCTGCTCCTCCCAGCAAATGGCCTGTCATCGATTTTGTAGAGCTGATATTCAGTTTATAGCTATGTTCACCGAATACTTCGAGAATAGCTTTTACCTCTGATATATCTCCAACAGTTGTAGATGTTCCATGTACGTTTACGTAATCGATATCTTCGGGCTTCATTCCGGCATCTTCCAGTGCATTACGCATAACTAACTTTGCTCCCAATCCTTCAGGATGTGAAGCGGTTATATGGTATGCATCGGCAGACATACCTCCACCGGCCACCTCCGCGTAAATGTTTGCTCCACGGGCTATTGCATGCTCCAGCTCTTCCAGGATGAGTGCTGACCCTCCCTCGCCGATAACAAACCCGTCACGGCTCGCACTGAACGGGCGTGATGCTGTTTCCGGAGAGTCGTTTCGTGTAGACAGAGCATGCATTGAATTGAATCCGCCCACGGCAGACGGGCTGATGGTCGATTCAGCACCACCGGTAACGATCACATTTGCCTTACCAAGACGAATGAGGTTGAAAGCATCCACGATGGCATTTGTTGATGAAGCGCAAGCGGATACGGTTGCATAGTTCGGACCTCTCAGTCCGTAAATCATAGAGATATGCCCAGCTGCGATATCCGCTATCATTTCGGAATGAAAAGGGTTGAACCGTGGTCCTTTCTCCTTATTGATATAATAGTCACCTACCTCGTCTTCAAATGTTCTTATTCCTCCGATCCCCCCGCAGAAAATATTACCCCCCCAATACGGCTTGTATCTTCTTTCTCCAGGTCAAGTCCGGAATTTTCCATCGCCTCTTTGGCTGCCTTGATCGCAAGTTGGGCATATCTGTCATATTTTCTTGCTTCCTTGCGGTCAAAAAGATCGCTGGGGGGGTTGAAATCTTTTACTTCGCAGGCAAACTGCGTTTTAAAAAGCGATGCATCAAAATGAGTAATAGGCCTGGAACCACTCTTACCCGCTAAGGCATTTTCCCACGTTGTCTTAACGTCGTTACCCAGCGGAGTAATTGCTCCCAAGCCTGTTACTACTACTCTTTTAACTCCATGAATAGAATGGATTATTTCGCGTGTTGTTCTACATAAGAAACTGCGTCGCCAACAGTAGAGATTTTTTTTCTGCCTGATCGTCTGGAATTGAGATATTGAATTCCTTTTCAAATTCCATGATCAATTCTACTGTGTCAAGTGAGTCGGCTCCCAAATCATTGGTAAAGCTTGCTGTTTCTGTTACTTCAGCTTCTTCAACACCTAATTTGTCGACAATAATCGATTTTACTCTTTGTGCTACTTCAGACATAACTTTCGATATTAATTAATAAATTAAAAATTTTATTCTTAAATTTGCGATGCAAAGTAACGCATTTTTTTTCTCTAATTGTGCAAACTTTTGTCTATTAAAATCAAAATAAGTGCACAAATCACGTTTTTTTTGTGCAAAAAAAACATCCGTTTTATGACTCGTATTTCTATTTTGCGTCGGGTAACGGCAGTAATGCTGAAAATATTGTCCGTTATTTTTCCGATAGTGACGATATTGTGGTTTCACTAATTATCTCTAATAAAAGAGATGCTTATGTGCACGAGCGTGCCAGGCATCTGGGTATCCCCCCCTCTTTTACATTCAGCAAGCCTGAATTTGATGACGGCCTGCTTGTTCTCGACACTCTTCGTGAATACAATATCGATTTTATTGTACTTGCCGGGTTTCTCCTGAAATTGTCGCAACCTCTTCTTGACAGTTATCCTGAACGAATAGTTAACATTCATCCTGCTCTTCTGCCAAGGCACGGAGGAAAAGGAATGTATGGCGACAGGGTGCATCGTGCTGTGGTTGATTCAGGTGATAAGGAGTCGGGAATCACAATACATTATGTAAATGAAAATTATGATGAAGGTAGCATCATCTATCAGGCAACCTGTGAAGTAAATAAAGAGGATACGCCTGATGATATTGCCCGGAAAGTTCATGTTCTGGAGTATACTCACTATCCGCGGGTGGTTGAAGAGGTGGTAAAAATAGCAAGCGGAGAGTCGCAGATAAAAATAAGTAGTACCTTTGTAATCCCGTTTGCGGCTGTGCGTAATTGGTAGCCGCGCTAGACTTAGGATCTAGTGACGAGAG
>JMBX01000262.1_pt1 | contig 13975 bp, 29 predicted proteins | sample 616521 | NCBI WGS metagenome assembly JMBX01 (sample SAMN02727906, study PRJNA239997) | anaerobic digester metagenome | biome: anaerobic digester; isolation source: mesophilic anaerobic digester inoculated with municipal waste water sludge... | place: Germany: Bielefeld University, CeBiTec ...
ATTATTTTAATAGAAATCCAAGATTAACAAACTCCCATTTAAATAAATATAGAGAAGGTTTATTAATTGGTTCTGCCTGTGAAGCAGGGGAATTATATCAAGCAATACTTAGGAATAAAAGTATGGAAGAAATCGAGGATATTGCGAAATTCTATGATTATTTAGAAATTCAACCTTTGGGAAATAATGGCCATTTAATTCGCAATGGCATGGTTAAGGATATAGATGAATTAAAAAAAATTAATGAAAAAAAATTCTAGCATTAGGTCATAAATACAATAAAATAGTGGTAGCCACTGGAGATGTACATTTTGTAGAACCAGAGGATGAAATATATAGGAAAATACTAATGACTGGGCAAGGTTATAAAGATGCAGAATTCCAACCACCTTTGTATTTTAGAACTACTGAAGACATGCTAGAAGAATTTGATTATTTAGGGAAAGATATAGCTAGAGAAGTTGTTATTGAAAACACCAATAAAATCTCCAATATGATTGAGGATATAATACCTATACCAAGTGGTACTTATCCTCCAGTAATAGAAGGATCTGATAGGGAACTAAGGGAAATAACTTATAAAAAGGCCTTTGAAATTTATGGAGACCCACTACCAGATATAGTAAAAGAAAGATTAGATAGGGAATTAAATTCTATTATTGAAAATGGTTATGCTGTAATGTATATAATAGCACAAAAACTAGTTTGGAAATCTATGGAGGATGGTTATTTAGTAGGTTCTAGAGGCTCAGTTGGATCTTCTTTTGTGGCTACTATGAGTGGTATTACAGAGGTAAATCCATTACCTCCTCATTATATATGTCCTAAATGTAAATATAGTCAATTTTTTTCAGGATGGTAGCATTGGTTCAGGTATAGATTTGCCTAGAAAGCCATGTCCAAAATGTGGTGCAGATTTAAATAAAGATGGCCATGATATACCATTTGAAGTGTTCCTTGGCTTTGAAGGAGATAAGGAACCAGATATTGATTTAAACTTTGCAGGAGAATATCAATCTAATGCACATAAATATACCGAAGAATTATTTGGTGAAGGCTATGTATTTAGAGCTGGAACCATAGGGACTATTGCTGATAAAACGGCCTATGGTTTTGTGAAAAAAAATACTATGAACAAAAAGGTGAGAATCCACATCCAGCGGAAATCAATAGATTGGTAAAAGGTCTTACTGGAATAAAAAGAACCTCTGGGCAACATCCTGGAGGTGTAATGATAGTCCCTACCCATAAGGATATTTTGGATTTTACACCTATACAATATCCAGCGGATGATAAGACATCTGGCGTAATAACTACCCATTTTGATTACAATGCTATTAGTGGCAGGATTTGAAACTAGATATACTAGGTCATGATGTACCTTCAATTATTAGAATGCTAGAAGATATAACTGGAGTTGATCCTGAAAAAAATTCCATTAGATGATGAAAAAAAACTATGAAATTGTTTACCAGTAGTGAGCCACTAAATATAAAGGATGAGGATATTAAATTAGACATAGGAACTCTTGGAATACCAGAATTTGGGACTAGATTTGTTCGACAAATGCTATTAGATACAAAGCCTACTACTTTTAATGAATTAGTTAGAATTTCAGGCCTATCCCATGGTACAGATGTATGGTTAAATAATGCCCAAAATTTAGTAAGGAGTAATACAGCCTCTCTATCTGAGGTAATATCTACTAGAGACGATATTATGTTATATTTAATTTATTCTGGTTTGGATAAAAAGACATCTTTTAAAATAATGGAAAATGTTAGAAAGGGAAGGGGGACTATCTCAAGAAGATATAGATTATATGAAGTCCTTTAATATTCCAGATTGGTATATAGATTCCTGTACTAAGATTAAATATATGTTTCCAAAGGCCCATGCAGCTGCCTATGTTATGATGTCTTTTAGAATAGCATATTTTAAAGTCTATTATCCTGAAGCTTTTTATGCTACCTATTTTACTACAAAGGCTCAGGATTTTGATGCCCATTTGATTTTAAAAGGGAAGGGCGCTGTGAAAGAGAAAATCAGAGAATTAGAAGCCCTATCTAATAGTGCTACTGCAAAGGAGAAAAATTTATTAACTGTATTAGAGGTAGTGCAGGAAATGTATGGCAGAGGTTATAAATTCGAAAGAGTAAATCTATATAAATCCCATAGTGATGTATTTTTAATTGGAGACGAGGGAATACTTCCTCCATTAAGATCCTTAGACGGAGTTGGGGATACAGCAGCTAAAAAGATTGTAGAAGAAAGGGATATGGGCAGATTTATCTCCATAGAAGATCTTTCAAGTAGAACTAGAATTAGTAAAACCGTATTGGATGCATTGGAAGAACATGGCTGTTTAAATGATTTACCAGAAAGCAATCAAATTAGTCTTTTTAATATTTGATTTTCTGCTATACTTTATGTTATAATATTATGGATAACAACTGGAGTAAAACTATGCAGATGAGAGTGGGTTTCGCCCACTCTTAATTTATTAAAATGTATTGTAGAAGAATATTTAAATTTACCATTACAAAAAAATAATCTATATCTGTGGAGGTGATTCTATGAGTGGGAAAAATACCTTGAAAATAATTAAGGAAAACTGTGAGCCAATAATCGAAGATTTAGGATATGATTTAGTTGATTTAGAATTTGTAAAGGAAAGCGGAGAATATTATTTAAGATTTTATATAGGAAAAGCTGGTGGTATAGGTATTGACGATTGTCAAAGAGCTAGTGAAGTAATAAGTGATAAATTAGATGAAATAGATCCTATAGAAAATAGTTATTATCTAGAAGTGTCATCCCCTGGTTTAGATAGGCCTTTAAAACCGATAAGGATTTAAAAGAAATATTGGTATGAGAATTGAGATAAATTTATATGCTAATTTCGAGGGTAAGAAAACTATATAGGAGAATTAAGTGGTTATTCAGATGAACATATTACAATTTTAGAAGGTGAAATTGAAAAAAAACATACCTAGGGAAATTATTTCAAATATTAAATTAGTAATAGAATTTTAGAGGAGGGTAAAATTAATGAATTTGGAGTTTATTGAGGCCCTTGAAGAAATAGAACAGGAAAAAGGTATATCTAAGGATATAATTTTTGATGCTTTAGAAACTGCATTGATTTCTAGCTATAAGAAAAACTTTGGGTCTTCTCAAAATGTAGAGGTAGAAATAGATAAAAATACTGGCAAGGTTAGTGTATATGCAAAAAAAAGAAATTGTAGAAAATGTAGAAGATGAATTATTAGAAATAAATATAGAAGAGGCAAAAAAACATGGATGATAAATATCAATTAGGAGATATTGTAAATGTGGAAATCACTCCAAAAAAAACTTTGGAAGAATTGCTGCCCAAACTGCAAAACAAGTGGTAATTCAGAGGATAAAAGATGCTGAAAGGGATGTAATTTATGATGAATTTATTGACAGAGAAAATGAAATCATCACTGGAATGGTTCAGCGAATTAGCAGAAATCAAGTATATATAGACCTAGGTAAAACTGAGGGAGTATTACCACCTGCTGAACAGATAGAAGGGGGGGAAGTCTATGAACAAGGGATAGATTAAAATTATATATTTTAGAAGTGAAGAAAACTACAAAAGGTCCTCAAATTATACTTTCTAGATCTCACCCTGGCCTAGTTAAAAGATTGTTTGAACTAGAGGTTCCAGAGATACAAAAGGGAGTTGTAGAAATATATGGTATTTCAAGGGAAGCAGGTTCTAGAACTAAAATCGCAGTTTATTCTAGGGATGAAAACGTAGATCCAGTAGGGGGGGCTTGTGTTGGTCTTAATGGGGGGGCTAGGGTAAAGGCCTTAGTAGAAGAATTAAATGGGGGGGAAAAAAAATTGATATTATTATATGGAGCAAAAATATGGAAGAATTTATTGCCAATAGTTTAAGCCCATCTAAGGTCATAAAAGTAGACATTAATGAAAAAGAAAAATCTGCAATAGTAGTTGTTCCAGATTATCAACTATCCTTAGCCATTGGTAAAGAAGGCCAAAATGCACGATTAGCAGCTAAACTAACTAATTGGAAGATAGATATTAAGCCTGAAAGCCAATATGGGGGGGAATGAAATGCTTTTGAAGGTGGTGAATTTGAAATTGAAAAAGAAAAAGGTGCCCATGAGAAAATGTGTAGCCTGTGGCGAAAACAAGCCTAAAAAAAAGAATTAATTCGAATAGTTAAAAACAAGGAAAATATTGTGGATGTGGACTTAACGGGGAAAATGAATGGAAGAGGAGCCTATATTTGTTCTGATTCTAAATGCCTAGATAAGGCTATGAAGAAAAAAACAATTATCTAGAGCTTTAGACATAGATATATCAGATGAAGTATTTGAAAAATTAAATGAAACAATTCATTTTAATGAGGAACAAAAGTAGGATTATCACCTGTAAAAATATTGGGGGGTGTATAGTTTGAAAAAAAAGTAAGAGTTTATGAATTAGCACAGGAATTAGAAATTACGAGCAAAGAATTAATGGAAAAAAAATGAAGGATTTGGGCTTGGAAATTACAAGCCATATGAGCACTATAGAAAACGCTGATGCCAAAATGATATTGGAACTTATAGAAGAAGAGAAGAAAGAAAAAGAGAGCACAGAGGATGTAGAAGATGAAAGTGTAAAAGATAAAAAAAATATAGAAAAGAAGAGAAGGTAAATATGGAGGAAAAAAATAATACTATTGAAATTGGTGAAACTATTATTGTTAGAGACCTGGCAGAAAAATTAGATATGGCATCTGGGGGGGAACTAATTACTAAATTAATTGGATTGGGAGTTATGGCAAATCAAAACCAGGCAATTGATTTTGATATGGTTTCTTTATTAGGAGAGGAATTAGGATTTAATGTGGTAGGATTAGAAGAGGAAGATGAAAAGATGAGTTTGATCTAGATTTTGAAGATGATCCAAAGAATTTAAAGTCTAGGCCTCCTGTAGTTACAGTTATGGGCCATGTTGACCATGGAAAGACTTCACTATTAGATGCCATTAGAAAAACCCATGTAACAAAACAGGAAGCTGGAGGAATCACTCAGCATATTGGTGCATCCATAGTTTATGTTAATGGAGAAAAGATTACATTTTTAGATACACCTGGACATGAGGCCTTTACCTCTATGAGGGCTAGAGGTACCCAGGTAACAGATTTAGCCATATTAGTAGTGGCTGCAGATGATGGGGGGGTTATGCCCCCAGACTGTTGAAGCCATAAATCATGCTAAGGCTGCAAATGTCCCAATAATTGTAGCCATAAATAAAATAGACAAACCAGATGCAAATATAGATAGGATTATGCAAGAATTGACAGAATATGGTTTAGTCCCAGAAGATTGGGGGGGTGGAGATACTATAATAGTGCCTGTTTCAGCTTTGAAAAATCAGGGTATCGATGATTTGTTGGAAATGATATTATTATTGGCTGCTATGCAAGAGTTAAAGGCAAACCCTAATAGAAAGGCCGTAGGTACAGTTATAGAAGCTCAATTAGATAAAGGTAGAGGGTCAGTAGCCACTGTATTAGTTCAAAAAGGTACTTTAAAAGTCGGTGATATGGTAGTGTGTGGTAGCGCTAGTGGTAGAATAAGAGCCATGTTTGATGACAAAGGCAAAATGTAAAGAAAGCAGGTCCATCTATACCAGTGGCAATCTTAGGTCTTTCAGAGGTTCCTAATTCTGGAGAAATGGTATATGCAGTCAAAGATGAAAAAACTGCTAGATATTATGCAGAAAAGAAAAAGGAATCCGTAAGGGAAGAACAACTTAAATCTACTCACAAAGTATCATTAGATGATTTGTTTGATCAAATACAATTGGGAGAGGTAAAAGAATTAAATATAATTATAAAACTGATGTTAGAGGTACTATAGATGCAATCGAACAATCTTTACAAAAATTAGAACATGAAGAAGTTAAAGTAAACATTATTCATGGTGGCGTTGGTGGTATTACAGAATCTGATATTATGCTGGCTTCTGCTTCAAATGCCATAATCATTGGTTTTAATGTTAGACCTACGCTTAATGCTTTGGATATTGCTAAGGAAGAAAAAGTCGATGTAAGAACCTATAGAGTAATTTATGATGCTATTGAAGATATAAAATCTGCAATTCATGGAATGTTAGACCCTGAATTTAAAGAAGAAACTATTGGTAGAGCACAAGTTAGGGCAACCTTTAAGGTTCCAACTGGTATGGTAGCAGGTATATATGTTCAAGATGGCAAAATTACTAGAAATAGTATAGTAAGGTTATTAAGAAATGATATCGTAATTCATGAAGGTAAAATATCCTCTTTAAAGAGATTTAAGGACGATGTTAGAGAAGTGGTATCTGGATATGAAGGTGGACTAGGATTAGAAAATTACAATGATATAAAAGAGGGAGATGTAATAGAGGCCTATATTTTAAAAGAAGTAAAGAGATAAGGAGTGTAGTAAATGAATTCTAAAAGGATAAATAGAATTTCTGAAGAAATAAGAAAAGTTGTATCAGAATTATTAATGAATGGATTAAAGGATCCAAGAATTAATTCCATGACAACTGTAACCAATGTTAAGGTAACAGGGGGGGATTTAAGATATGTCAATATATATGTATCTGTATTAGGGGGGGACGAATTAGAAAAAAAGAAACCCTAGAAGGATTGGAATCTGCCAAGGGATTTATTAGAGCAGAAATAGGGAAGGAAATAGATTTAAGATATATACCAGAACCTATTTTTCATTTAGATGAGTCTATTGAACAGGGCATATATATGTCTAAATTAATACAAAAGGTCAAAGAAGATGATGAGAAAGAGGAAAATAGAATGGACAAATCCTTAGAGAATTTAATGGATAGGGCTATTGAGATTATTTATGAAGCTGAATCTATATATATAGGATCCCATGTTCAGCCTGATGGGGATAATATTGGTTCTTTATTGGCATTAGGAATGGCATTAAAAAAAACTAGATAAAAATGTGAAGGTTTTAAAGGTGGACAATATACCAGATTATTATGAATTTTTACCTAAAATAGAACTAATTAGAGATTACGAAATTGAAGATAATCTAGATCTTTTTATTGCTTTAGATAGTAGTGATATGGAAAGATTGGGAATTGGGGGGACAATTTGCTAAAAATGCTAATACTGTAATTAATATAGATCATCATATAAGTAATACTAATTTCGGTGATATTAATATTGTCTCCCCCCCTCAGCTGCTGCCACTGGAGAATTAGTCTATGAATTTATTAATAGGCTGGATGTGGAAATAGATGTAAATATGGCAACTTGCCTTTATACTGCCATAAGCACAGATACTGGCAGTTTTATGTACAGCAATACATCTTATAAAACCCATTTAATTGCAGCTGAACTTATAAAAATTGGGATAGATACTAGTTATATAAATATTAATTTATACCAAAAAAAATCTTTGGAGAGAACAAGATTATTAATTGATGTATTAAAAAAAACATGGAAATGCATTTGGATAATAGATTAGGTATAGTTGTGGTAACTCAAGAAATTCTAAATAATAATAATGCAAAATGGAGGATACAGAAGGAATTATCTCCTTTATTAGAGATATAGATACAATTGAGACAGCCTGTTTATTGAAAGAAATGGGCGAAAATGAAGTAAAGATTAGTTTAAGGAGTAAGGAATGGGTGGATGTTTCTAAAATATGCACTAAATTTAAAGGTGGAGGCCATAAAAGGGCAGCCGGATGTACTTTATATATGGAAATAGATGAGGCTAAGGATACAATATTAGAAGAAATTGAAATGGCCTTTAGGTGATAACATGAATGGCACAATTAATGTATTTAAACCAACGGGGATTACATCCCATCAGGTAGTGAATCTTATAAGAAAAAAATTTAAAACTAAAAGGTAGGTCATGGAGGCACTTTAGACCCAGATGTATCTGGCGTATTGGTAATTGCCGTAGGAAAGGGCACCAAAATTAGCAATATTTATTAGCTTTAGATAAAGAATATATAGGTGAATTAACTTTAGGAATTGAAACAGATACACAGGATAGAACAGGGAAGGTTTTGAATTATTCTAATAAAGTAGTAAGTACCATAGATATAGAGAAAACCTTTCAAAACTATACTGGTTGGATAGAGCAAATCCCACCTATGTATTCTGCTTTAAGGCATAATGGAAAGAGATTGTATGAATTAGCTAGGGAAGGCAAAGTAGTGGAACGAGAACCTAGAAAAGCCTATATTGAATCCCTAGATATACTCAGTATAGAGGATAATAGGAAAATTTATTTAAACTAGATGTTCTAAGGGGACTTATATTAGGACTCTATGTGATGATATTGGAAAATCTTTAAATACATATGGATATATGTCTTATTTAATAAGAACTAATGTAGGGAATTTTCATATATCTGATAGTTATAGTTTAGAATATATAAATAATTTAGAAGAAGAGGAATTAAATTCCATTGTCAAGCCAATTGGTGAAAGCTTAGATTTTTTAGATTCTATATATATAGATAATAAATATTATAATAATATAATAAACGGAGTAAAAATTTTAATAAATGAGGATTTTTGTAAAAACCATAGTATAAATACTATATATAAAATTTATTGCAGAAATACCTTTATTGGTCTAGGTAGGATTATAGCCAATGATGGAAACTTTTTATAAAATTGATAGAGTACTAGTATAAGGTGATAATATGAAAATTAATTGATTTAAATAAAGATAAATACAATTATAATACAGCCATAGTTTAGGTAATTTTGATGGGATTCATATGGGACATCAATATTTAATTAAAAATTTAGTTGAAGCGGCTAACAAAGAAGGATTAGAACCTTCTATACTTCTGTTTAAAAACCATACTAAAACTACTATAAACCACTCAGAAAGTAAAATTCAATTACTTACATCTAATGAACAAAAATTGGGGGGGATATTAGAGGAAATGGGAATAAAAATAGTCTATACTATTTTATTTAATGAAGACATTATGAAATTATCAGCAGAGGAATTTGTAAAGGAAATTTTATCGGAGAAACTAAATGTTAAATTAGTCAATGTTGGATTTGATTATAGATTTGGTCATAAGGCAATGGGAGATAGTAATTACTTAAAGGAATTAGGAAACAAATATGGTTTTCGCACTAATATAATTAATCCCATATATATTAATGACGAAATAGTAAGTAGCACCAAAATTAGAAATTTAATTAAAATAGGAGAAATAAAAAGGGCTAATGAATTTTTGGGAAGACCATATTCTATAATTGGAAATGTCATTAAGGGAGATCGAAGGGGGCAACAAAATGGGCTATCCCACTGCTAATATCCAATTATCCTATAATTATGTAATTCCCAAAACTGGAGTATATGAAAGCATTACTTTAATAGATAACAAAGAATTTAAAAGTTTAACTAATATAGGTTATAATCCTACTTTTAATGGGAAAAAAATTAAAAATAGAGAATCATATAATAGATTTCAATGAAAATATCTATGGGAAGACTTTGGAAATAAAATTTATAGACTTTATACGGGAAGATATAAAATTTAACACAGTGGAAGAACTAATAGAAAAAAATAGCAGAAGATATAGACCATATAAAAACAAAATATTTACAATTCAATAGATATATGATAAGATTATTATGGTAATTCCATACCTTTTGCTATGTTTATCGTTCCTCGGCGATTCACTTAGCTTTAGGTGAATATAATATTAGGAGGTAAAGAAAATGACAATAACTAAGGAACAAAAAGCTCAAATAATTGAGGATTATAGATTGCATGAGGGAGATACTGGTTCTCCAGAAGTACAAATTGCAATTTTAACTTACAGAATTAATTCCTTAACTGAGCATCTTAAGACTCACAAAAAAAGACCATCATTCAAGACGTGGTTTATTTAAAATGATAGGTCAAAGAAGGGGGCTTATTAAATTATTTACAAAAAAACTGATATTGAAAGATATCGTGCCTTAATCGAAAAATTAGGAATTAGGGGGGGTTAATAAGAGCGGGGGGGTTCCCGCTCTATTAGTTTATAAATTTATAAAATTTAACAAGGAGGTATTACATGGAAAAGCAGTTTAAATATAATTTGGCTGGCGAAGATCTTATTGTAACTATTGGGAAGGTTGCTGAACAAGCCAATGGAGCTTGTTTAATACAACATGGAGACACTGTTGTACTGGTAACTGCTACAGCCTCAAAAGAACCTAGAGAAGGAATTGATTTTTTCCCTCTAAGTGTAGATTTTGAAGAAAAGTTGTATGCAGTGGGGAAAATACCAGGTGGTTTCATTAAAAGAGAGGGTAGGCCTGGAGATAAGGCTATTTTAACATCTAGATTAATAGATAGACCTATTAGGCCACTTTTCCCTGAAGGATATAGAAATGATGTGCAGATTATTGCAACTGTATTATCTGTAGACCAAGACCATACCCCCAGACATATTAGGTATGATAGGCTCATCTATTGCATTAACTATTTCTGACATACCCTTTAGTGGACCAACAGCCTCTGTATTGGTTGGTTTAATAGATGGAGAATTTGTAATCAATCCTAATGCAGAAAAAAAGAGACAAATCAGAAATGCATTTAGTTGTTTCTGGGACTAAGAATGCAATTATGATGGTGGAAGCTGGAGCAAATGAATTACCTGAGGAGATAATGCTAGAGGGAATATTATTTGCCCATAAAGAAATAAAAAAAATTGTGTGAATTTATAGAGAAAATTCAGGCAGAAGTGGGTAAGGAAAAACAAGAGTTTGTATTATTTAGACCAGATGAAGAAATCGAAAAAGAAATAAGAGAATTTGCATCTAAAAAAAACTTACTTCTGCAATACAAACCATTGAAAAACAAGAAAGAGAAGAAAATATTGAAAAAGTAAAAGAAGAAGCCTATAAAATCTTCATTGAAAAATATCCAGAAAATGAAAAGGATATATACGAAGTATTAGAAGAAATTATTAAGGAAGAAGTTAGAAGGCTTATATTAGAAGAGGGCATCAGACCTGATAATAGAAAAGCAGATGAAATACGTCCTATTACTAGTGAAGTTAGTCTTTTACCTAGAACTCATGGTTCTGGACTATTTAAAAGAGGTCAGACTCAAGTATTAACAGTTGCCACCTTAGGAGCATCTTCGGATGTACAAATTATCGATGGTATTGGAGAAGAAGAATACAAACGTTATATGCATCATTATAATTTTCCACCCTATAGTGTAGGAGATACTAGAATGTTAAGAGGTCCAGGTAGAAGGGAAGTGGGCCATGGAGCATTAGCTGAGAGAGCGTTAGAGCCAGTAATTCCTCCAGTAGAAGAATTTCCATACACTATTAGATTGGTTTCAGAAGTATTAAGTTCCAATGGTTCTAGTTCTCAAGCCAGTGTTTGTGGTAGTACACTAGCATTATTAGATGCAGGAGTGCCCATTAAATCACCTGTAGCAGGAATTGCCATGGGGGGGCTTATTAAAGAAGATGATAATGTAGTTATATTATCAGATATACAAGGTCTAGAGGATCATTTAGGAGACATGGACTTTAAAGTAGCAGGTACTAGAGAAGGTATAACTGCTATACAAATGGACATTAAAATCTCTGGTATTGATAGAATTATATTAGAGAATGCATTAACCAAGGCTAAAGAAGGCAGACTATTTATTTTAGATAAGATGAATGAAGCCATATCTGAACCAAGGGAAAGCTTATCTCCATATGCACCTAGAATTCTCACTATGGAGGTAGAACCAGATAAAATCAGAGATATTATAGGACCTGGTGGGAAAATGATAAATAAAATCATTGATGAGACTGGAGTTAAAATTGATATTGAAGATGATGGAAGAGTTTCCATTGCAGCCGATAATATTGAAAATGGAGAAAAGGCAATGGAATTAATTAATATGGTAATTAAGGATGTGGAAGTAGGGGAAATTTATATGGGTAATGTAGTGAAAATTGTTCCCTTCGGAGCCTTTGTAGAGGTCTTAAATGGAAAAGAAGGTCTAGTGCATATATCTAATATAGCCCATGAAAGAATAAACAATGTAGAGGATGTACTGAAGGTTGGAGACGAAATCCTAGTAAAAGTAATGGAAATTGATAATCAAGGCAGGATTAATCTTTCAAGAAAAGCAGTATTACCTAAGGAAGATAAAAAAATCTAATAAAGATAATAAATAGGGCATGAACCAAAGATGGGTTCATGTTTTATTTTTATATAATATTTCTCGATTCCTTGGAATAAATATATATAAAACCATGGAGGATTCGATGATAATATTGAACTTTAATAAAAAAAAGTTTTATGGATTATACTAGTGTTTATTTTGGGATTAATTTTAGTTTTTTTCTCTTTTACGTTTTTATAAAACTGATGAGACTTTTAATATGGATATATACTATAAAGGCAATGTAGATAAAAAAAATGGTGGCCTTTGCCTGTAATGTAGATTGGGGGGGAAATGAATATATCGAGCCTATGCTAAAATTATTTGAAGACAATAATATAAAAATTAGTTTTTCATTACTGGAAAATGGGCGGAAAAAAATCCTGAGTTATTAAAACTTATATTTAAAAAGGGACATGAAATTGGCAATCATGGATACAATCATATAGACTATGATAAATTAGATTATCAAAGAAATTTTGAGGAAATTTCCAAGGCCCATATGATAATTAAAAAGGTTTTAAATCATGAGTCAATACTCTTTGCTCCGCCTTCCGGAGCTTATAATGACAATACAATTAAAGCTGCAAAAGATTTAGGCTATGATATAATAATGTGGAGTATTGATACTATTGACTGGAGAAATGATAGTTATAAGGATATAATTATAAAAAGGGTTATGGATAAAATACATAATTCTGCAATAGTTTTAATGCACCCAACTGAGGAAACCCTAAAGGCATTACCAGATATTATTTTACAATTAAATAATAGTGGGTATAAGATAGTAAGAGTAAGTGATATAATTAATTAATATTATTGAAAACAAAAGAAAACAGAGGTGGTATAATGAAAATAAAAATTGTAAACAAAAGTGATTTGCCAACGCCAAAATATAGGACATCTGGAGCAGCAGGTATGGATTTATATGCTAATATTCAGGAATCTGTAGCAATAGAACCACTAGAAACTACTTTAATACCCACTGGTCTTTATATTTCCATTCCTGAAGGATATGAAGGCCAAATAAGAGCTAGATCAGGATTAGCCTTGAAACATGGCATAACATTGGCCAATGGCATTGGAACCATAGATAGTGATTACAGGGGGGGAGAATTAGGAGTAATACTAGTAAATTTAAGTAAAGAAACCTATATAATAAACAAAGGCGACAGAATTGCTCAATTGGTATTTATAAAATATGAAAAGCTCAATTTGAAGAAGTAATATCCTTAGACGAAACTGACAGAGGAGAAGGAGGTTTTGGACATACTGGTTATTAATTTAGAAACAAACTCATACTAGAGCTTATCATAATTGAGTAATCATATATTTAAAATCTCTTCATAGATATAAATATATAAAGGAGATGATTTTATGATGCTTAGTGAATTAGGCTACAAAGAAATTATTAATTTAAATAACGGAGAAAGGCTAGGTCTATTAACAGATTCAGACATAATTGTAGAAGAAAAGACTGGAAAAATAATCGCCTTATTAATGCCAGAAAGAAGAATGCAATTTAAAATATTTGGCGACTTTGACAATACTGAAATTCCCTGGGACAGTATTAGAAAAATAGGAAATGATATGATAATTGTGGAATTAGAAAATTATTAAACCATTCACCTTACTATTCAAAATCATATTATAAACTATAGATAAAGTGCCAGAGGTGATTTTCAATGAAGATGGCAGTGTTAAAATTTGGTGGTACATCTGTGTCTTCTAAATCTAGTAGGGAAAAGGTAATAGAAAA
>JMBX01000263.1_pt1 | contig 13941 bp, 24 predicted proteins | sample 616521 | NCBI WGS metagenome assembly JMBX01 (sample SAMN02727906, study PRJNA239997) | anaerobic digester metagenome | biome: anaerobic digester; isolation source: mesophilic anaerobic digester inoculated with municipal waste water sludge... | place: Germany: Bielefeld University, CeBiTec ...
GTCAAAATATTTAGGCTCATGATGAAGGCCTTGGGTAAATTATGATGGACGAAGTGCCAGCTAATGTAGATCCCCCCTAAGCGAAGAAATAAAATGATAATTGCTACAGGAGCCCTAACAGGGGCACCAGTCCCTACCAGTGGTAGATTTATGGTTATCACTAAATCACCTCTTACTGGTACTATTGCCATTGCAAATTCAGGTGGCTATTGGGGGCCTAATTTTAAAGCTACAGGACATGATGCCATAATATTTGAGGAAAAAGCCGACAAACCAGTATATCTCTACATTGAAGACGATAAAATAGAAATTAAGGATGCAGAAGAATATTGGGGTATGACTGTTTCAGAATTTACAGAGGCCATGGAAAAGGAATATGAAAAGTCTAAAGTATTATGCATTGGGCCAGCAGGGGAAAAATTATCTCCAATGGCTGCAATAATGAATGACAAAGATAGAGCAGCTGGTAGAGGTGGAGTAGGAGCCGTTATGGGTTCTAAAAATTTAAAGGGAGTAGTAGTAAAGGGAAGTAAAAAGGTTCAATTATTTGACGAAGAAAAAAACTAAAAAGGTATCCCAAGAAAAAAATTAGAATTCTAAGGGAAGACCCAGTAGCAGGTGGAGGCTTACCATCCTATGGTAGTGCAGTATTGGTAAATATAATAAATGAATCAGGAGTATTACCCGTTAGAAACTTCCAGGAATCCTACACAGATAATGCAGATTTAATAAGTGGAGAGACTATGACAGAAAACATCTGGTTAAAAAACATCCCTGTTTTAGATGCCCTATTGCTTGTGGTAGAGTAGTTAAACTAGCTGATGGCACAGTAGTAGGGGGGCCAGAATATGAAACTATATGGTCCTTTGGTGCAGATTGTGATGTATATGATTATGATGCAATAAATGAAGCAAATATGCTTTGTAATGAGTATGGACTAGATACTATTTCAGCAGGAGCTACTATAGCTTGTGCCATGGAATTATATGAAAAGGGCTATATTAAGGATGAAGAAATAGAAGAAGATGGATTGAGTTTAAATTGGGGAGATGAAAAGGCTGTAGTAGGTTGGACTAAAAAAATGGGATTAAAGGAAGGCTTTGGTGAAAAGTTAACTGAGGGTTCCTATAGATTAGCTGAATCCTATGGTGTTCCAGAATTGTCCATGAGTGTTAAAAAAACAAGAATTACCCGCCTACGATCCAAGGGGGGGAGTTCAAGGTCATGGTATTACCTATGCCGTAAATAATAGAGGTGGCTGCCATATTAAAGGTTATATGATAAGTCCTGAAATATTAGGTTATCCTGAAAAATTAGATAGACTTTCCCTAGAAGGAAAAGCGGCCTATGCCATGGTATTCCACGACTTAACAGCTGTTATAGATGCTATAGGACTATGTGTATTTAGCACCTTTGGTCTAGGTTTACCTGATTATGTAGATATGTACAATGCAGTTTGTGGAGATATTTACAATGATGAAACCCTACTTCAGGCAGGAGAGAGAATATGGAATTTAGAAAAACTATTTAATTTAAGAGAAGGAATTGACAGTTCTCACGACAAATTACCTAAGAGATTATTAGAAGAACCAGTGGTCAATGGACCTTCCAAAGGGCATATACATCATTTAGATGAGCTGCTTCCAGAATATTATTCTATTAGAGGTTGGGATGAAAATGGAATTCCAACAGAAGAAACTTTAGAAAGACTTGGGCTTGAGGACTATAAATAATATTTAGTTTTAGCCAAATAAGAGGGTAGCTCTAGGCCTACCTTTTTATTTTCCCATTTATAGTGTATTATAACAATGGAAGGAGGGTTAAAATGGTTAAGGTTGAAGTAAGATTGTTTGCTACCTTTAGAGAGGGAAGAGAAAAGAAACAATTTATGGAACTTAAAGAGGGCACAAATTTATCTCAAATAATAGATACATTAAATATTAATAAAGAAGAAGTAAGTATAGCCTTAATAAATGGAATAGATGGACCTTAGATAGAGAAGTAGCAGATGGAGATATTGTGGCATTATTTCCACCAGTAGGTGGAGGCTAAAAAAAACTTGTATTTAGGGTATCGAAATAATATAATATATAGTAAATAAATAAATGGAGAATGTTATGAAGACTAATACCAAATATTTAAACAAATATCTAATAAGATATAGAAAACCTTTTTTTATGGCCCTTACGGTTTTAATATTGGAGACTTTAGGGGGGGATTTAATTCAGCCCATTATTATGTCTAAAATAATAGACAATGGAGTTCGAAATGGAGATATAAATTATGTATTAAAATTAGGGGGATTAATGCTATTGTTGACCTTTATAGGTCTATTACTAGCTACCACTAGAAATCTTATTTCCACCAAAGCCTCTCAAGGTTTTGGTGCTGATTTAAGAGAGGATTTATATACTAAAATCCAGGGATTTTCTTTAGACAATGTAAATGAATTTCAAGATGCCTCTCTAATTACTAGACTTACCAATGATGTAAATCATATGCAGAATTTTTCCCATGGTATGATGCGTGTATTTGTAAAGGCACCAGTTATGGTATAGGAGCCATAATTATGTCCTTTATATTAAATACTAAAATGGGTTTTATATTATTGAGTCTAGTCCCTATAGTGGGGGGGATTATTACTTATTTTAATTTTAAATTATCCTATCCCCCTATTTAAGAGAATGCAAAAAGCCTTAGACAAGGTCAATGGAACAATGGGAGAGTATTTAGCGGGAATTAGGGTAGTTAAGGCCTTCAATAGATTTGATTACGAGGAAGAGCGCTTTGGAGAAGTAAATGAAAATCTAAAGAATACCACTGTAAAGGGAATGAAGACCATAGCTATATTCAGTCCCTTAATCAGTCTATGTGTAAATATGGGGGGTAGTATTGGTACTATGGTTTGGTGGATATAGTGTCAATGGAGGAAATATGGAAGCAGGAAAGATTATGGCCCTAATAAATTATCTAACTCAATTATTATTTGCATTAGTTATGATGAGTAGAATACTAAATATGTTTATAAGAGCCAAGGCCTCAGCAGAAAGGGTAGGGGGGGAAGTATTTATAGCGGAAAACACCATAATAGAAGTAGATAATCCCATCTCTAATGTGGAATTAAAAGAGAATATAGAATTCGAAAATGTATATTTCCAGTATAAAGGACATTGTCAGCCAATACTGGAGGATATTAATTTCTCCATTAAATCTGGAGAAATCCTGGGTATTATCGGCTCCACAGGTTCAGGTAAATCTACTTTAATAAATCTAATATCTAGATTTTATGATCCTTTAGAGGGTAGTATAAAAATAGATGGTGTAGATATTAGGGATATAAAAATAGAAAAATTGCGGGATAAAATAGCCATGGTTCCCCCCCAAAAAGTATTATTATTTACAGGCACCATTCTTGAAAATATTAAATGGGGAAATGAAGATGCTACAACAGAGGAAGTAGTCCAAGTGGCGAAAATTGCCCAAGCCCATGATTTTATTACCTCTTTCAATGAAGGCTATAATACTTATTTAGGCCAAGGAGGGGTTAATTTATCTGGAGGACAAAAGCAGAGAGTTTCCATTGCCAGGGCCTTAATTAAAAGGCCTGATATATTGATATTAGATGACAGTACCTCAGCTGTAGATATGATTACAGAGAGAAAAATCAAAGATGGACTAAGAAAATACAGTAAAGATACTACAGTAATACTAATAGCCCAAAGAATTACCTCTATAATGGATGCAGACAAAATATTAGTTATGGATAAGGGGAAAATAGTAGATCAGGGGAATCATATGGAATTAATGAAAACCTCAGAAATATATCAGGATATTTACCATTCTCAAATTGGAAAGGAGGATATAGCCATTGGATTCTAGAAAAAGACCTCCAGCCGGTGGCCATGGACGAAGATTAGTACCTGGAGAAAAGCCAAAGGACAAAAAAATATACTTTAAATAGACTTATGGATTATTTTAAGGAAGAAAAGAGAAAGTTAATCTTAGTTTTTATACTGGTTTTAGTTTCTGGAATACTGGGTATATTTATCCCCCCCTTTTTAATTGGAAAGGCCGTAGATGCTCTATATCCAGGGGCAGGCAATGTGGAGTTTCAGAAACTGAAAATTATCATTAGTATATTGTTAATTATATATATATTGGATAATTTATTTAAACTGTTTCAAGAATATCTAGTAGTGGGAATTTCCCAAAGAATAGTATTTAATATTAGAAAAGATTTATTTAACAAATTTCAATCTTTACCTGTAATATTTTTTTGATACTACTACCCATGGGGGGGAATTAATGAGTAGAATAACCAACGATATTGACAATATTAGCACCACCATATCTCAGTCAACTGTGCAGTTAATGTCTTCCATAGTGAATATAATAGGCTCCTTAGTTATGATGCTGTATTTAAGTATACCTATGACCATTGCCAGTATGATTACTATTCCCCTAGTTTATTTACTAACTAAGACCATAACCAAGAAGACTAGAGTATTGTTTAAAGAACAGCAAATATCCCTAGGAAAACTAAACAGCCAAATTGAAGAGACCATAGGAGGAATTTCTGTGGTAAAGGCCTTTGGGAAGGAAGAAAAAGTAGTGGAGGAATTTATAGCTGAAAACAATGTCTTAAGGGATGTAGGCTATAAGGCACAAATTTGGTCTGGCTTTCTGATGCCCGTAATGAATGTAATAAATAATTTAGGTTTTGGAGTTATAGCAGTATTTGGTGGAGTATTGGCTGTAAGAGGAGAAATTTCCGTAGGGACTATTTCCAGCTTTATATTTTATTCCAAGCAATTTACTAGGCCCTTAATGGAAATAGCAGCTACCTTTAACACATTACAATCAGGCATAGCAGGGGGGGCAGAAAGGGTAATTGAAATATTAGATGAAGAAGAGGAAAGAAAAGATTTAGATACTGCAATAGAAGTAGAAGATATAAATGGGGGATGTAGAATTTAAAAATGTAAGTTTCGAATACAAAGCTGGAGAACCAGTTCTTAAGGAGGTTTCCTTTAAAATAGAAGCAGGCACTAATATTGCACTAGTAGGACCTACAGGCGCTGGAAAGACAACAATTGTAAATTTATTAACAGGGTTTTATGAAGTGGAAATAGGGGAAATTCTAATAGATGGAATCAATATTAAGGATTATAAAAAAAGATAATTTGAGAAATATGTTTGGCATGGTATTACAAGATACTTACCTTTTCTCTGGAACCATTAGGGAGAATATTAAATATGGTAAATTAGATGCTACCGATGAAGAAATAATTAGGGCAGCTAAAATGTCTAGGGCAGAGGATTTTATAAACAAATTACCAGATGGCTATGACACTATACTTACAGAAGGCGGTACTAATTTAAGTCAAGGGGGGGAAAGACAACTTTTGGCCATATCAAGAGCCATATTATCTAATCCATCTATATTAATACTAGATGAGGCCACTTCCAGTGTGGATACTAGAACAGAATTTAAAATTCAAGAAGCTATGGTAAAACTTATGGAAAATAGAACTACTTTTATAATTGCTCATAGACTTAGTACCATAAGAGATGCAGATACTATAATGGTAATAGATAAAGGACAAATAATCGAGGCTGGCAATCATGAAGAATTAATAAATGCAAAAGGGCATTATTATGAATTATATAGGAGTCAATTTTTAAATATCGGGGAGGCAATCTAAATGATAATATATGAAATACCAGGAAGGGAAAATATACAAATCGACAATGTTGTATTTGACTATAATGGAACCATAGCCGTAGATGGGAAATTAATAGAAGGTATAGGAGAACTCTTTGAAGAATTAGAAAGATATGCAAACATCTATATACTTACAGCTGATACCTATGGAACTGTAGTGGAAGAATGCAGAAATATTCCTGGCAAAGTCCTAACATTTCCCGGAGAAAATGCTGGGGGAATCTAAACGAAATATAATAAAGAAACTAGGCAGCAATAAAACCCTAGTAGTGGGAAATGGGTTCAACGATATACTTATGTTTGAAGAAGGAGTTCTATCCATAGCGATTATGGAAGGTGAAGGTACCTCAGGGAAATTATTATATCATGCAGATATAGTATCTAGAAATATTATAGAGGCCATAAATATTATTTTAAATAAAATAAGGTGAAAGCTACATTAAGAAATTAGGATTACCTATTAGGTAATCCTTTTAATTTTGGTAACATAGGTTACGGAATAAAATCTATGAAAAAAAAGTAAAATAATACATAGTAAATTAGTAGGATTGGGAGTGATTATGTGAATAAATACTTTAATATAAATCATAAGGTTTACGATATAGTAGAAAAATACCCAGAAACCTTAGATGTATTTGTAGCTAGTGGATTTACTCAATTGGCTAATGAGAATATGAGAAAACTAATGGGGGGGAAGACCATATCTTTGGAGATGGCAGTAAAAAGCAAGAAAATGAATTTAGATGTATTTTGTGAAAAATTAATTGAAGCAATTGAAGAAAATAAAAAAAGTTGTAGACGATGCCCTAATATCTAAAACAGAAAAGAAGAGAAAGATATTAGAATAGATGGAGTATTGCCATGTCCAGTTAGAGTACCGCTATTAGATGCTTTAATAAATGGATGGAAGAAGAAGGCAGCAAATTAGACTATATAGTAGATTATGAATTAAAAGCTGCAGCTGGTGGCATAGACTGGCTAATAGACAATATAAAAAAAATGCAGAATCAGAAGATGAATTATCAGATTTATTTATTTCAGCAGGTTTTGATTTGTTCTTTGATAAGACATTAATGGGGGGGAAATTTAAAGAAAGGGGGGAACCTTTGAAGATATTACAGATTTTGAAAAATTAAATTTGGATTTTCAAAATGAATATATAGATTTACAAGATCCTAAAAGAGAGTACACAGTAATAGGGGGGGTAGTGCCAGCAGTATTTTTAGTTAATATTGAAGAATTAGGACAAAGGGAAATACCTAAAACTTGGGGGGGAGATATATTAAAACCTGAATTTGAAAACTCCGTATCTTTACCAGTAGGGGGGGATTTTGATTTATTTAATGCAATGCTTTTAACCCTATATAAGGAATATGGAGAAGAGGGAATTAGAAAACTTAGAAAATCCATGTTAAAAAGTATGCATCCATCAGAAATGGTAAAATCCCATATGAAATCCAATAGACCAGCTATTACTATAATGCCCTATTTCTTCACTAAAATGACTAAAAGAGGTGGCCCTATGGTGGCAGTATGGCCTAAGGACGGTGCCATTATTAGTCCTATATTTTTATTATCTAAAAAGTCTAAGAAGGACAAATTGCAGCCTTTTGTAGATTTGTTTGCCTCTAAAGAAGTAGGGGGGGAAATATTATCCCATAATGGAAGATTTCCATCTACTAATCCAGAAGTAGATAATAGGGTACCAAGTGAACAGAAATATTTATGGTTAGGTTGGGACTTTATTCAAGAAAACAATATTGGAGATTTAATCATAAAATGCGAAAATATATTTAACCAATCAGTTTAGGAGTGATTAAATGAATTTAGTTACAGTTTCTGGTCCTCCTTCTTCGGGGAAGACTTCAATTATATTGAAAGTTATAGAAGCATTGAAAATGAAAGATCTTGCAGTAGGAGTAGTGAAATTTGACTGCCTCTATACTGATGATGATATATTATATGAAAAAGCAGGAATACCTGTTATCAAGGGATTATCTGGTGGCCTTTGTCCAGATCACTTTTTTTTGTATCTAATATAGAGGAAGTAGTAAACTGGGGTCTAGAACAGGATTTAGATTTATTAATTACAGAATCTGCAGGCCTATGTAATAGGTGTTCACCTTATATTAAGGACATAAAATCTATATGTGTAATAGATAATTTATCAGGGATAAATACTCCAAAGAAAATTGGGCCCATGTTAAAGTCAGCAGATATTGTGGCCATTACCAAGGGAGATATAGTATCTCAGGCAGAAAGGGAAGTGTTTTTATCTAAGGTAAATTCTGTAAACCCCAAGGCTATATCTATGCATATAAATGGCTTAACAGGACAAGGTGCCTATGAATTAAGTACCTTACTATATGATGAAGACAATAATATAGATACAGTTAAGGGAAAGGAACTTCGTTTCCCAATGCCATCAGCCCTATGCTCCTACTGTCTAGGAGAAACTAGAATAGGAGAAGATTATCAAATGGGCAATGTAAGAAAATAGACTTAGGTGATGAAGATGAATAATATATTAGAAACCCAGACATTGGAGGAATTAATGGGAGAATACCCTTTTATAATAAATTATCTGGAAGAAAACAAATTGGATATATCGGGCTATGAAAAGAAAACCTTTATAGAATATCTAGACCATTTTACAGAAGAAGAAATAGAAGAATGGGCTATAGATAAAGAAAAGCTTACAATAGACCTAGAAGAATTTATTAATCAAATGATAGAATTTCTAGGTCTAAAAGGGGGGGACAATATCATAGAATCCCTAAGTATAATAAGGGGGGGTCAAGACAAGGATGGAAATCCTGAGGGATTTGGGGGGGAAATTACCATAAATAAATCTGAAATCATTTCCATAGTAGGACCTACAGGCTCTGGTAAGTCTAGATTGTTGGCAGACATAGAGTGGACAGCCAATGGGGGGGACACCCCTACTAAAAGGAAGATATTAATAAATGGAGAAGCACCAGATACTAAATGGAGATTTTCTTCTAATAATAGACTAGTAGCTCAACTTTCCCAAAATATGAACTTTGTAATGGATTTAACAGTACAGGAATTTTTAGAATTACATGCCAGATCTAGGATGGTAGAAGAAGAGGAAAGTGTAATTAAAGAAATAATCCAGGCTGCTAATAATTTAGCAGGTGAGAAGTTTGATTTAAATACTGCCATAACTAGCCTTAGTGGGGGTCAGTCTAGGGCCTTAATGATAGCAGATACAGCCATATTATCTTCAGCTCCAATAGTATTAATAGATGAAATAGAAAATGCAGGAATAGATAGGAAGAAAGCCCTAAAACTATTGGTAAGCAGTGATAAAATAGTGTTAATGGCCACCCACGACCCAATACTGGCCCTAATGGCAAATAAGAGGATAGTAATAGAAAACGGAGGCATTTCCCAGGTAATAGAAACCAGTGAAGAAGAAAAAAAGGTATTAGACAGATTAGAAGAAATGGATAAAATAGTTCAAGATATGCGGAATAAGCTTCGTCAGGGTTTAACCATTAAACAAATGAAAGGGACAGTCCCCTTTATTTGATTTCAAATAAAAGGGACAGGTCGGGACTACTGATAAAGCACCTCTTTTGTCATCCTGAACCTAGTGAAGGATCTCTAAGAGGCAGAAAATCGCGATCCTTCACTAGGTTAGGATGGCTACTTATGCCTATCCAATGAGTGTGCAAAGCCATACCAGACTTGGTTAGTGCTTCTGGGCAAGTCCAATATTTGGCAATAATAGTAGGGGGGGACCTTTGTTACCCTAAAGAAAGGATGATAATAATGCATGAAGGATGTTCAGGCTCTTTTGAAAATGGTAAACAGGTAGTGGACAAAATAAGAATGATGGGGGGGTTTGCCAATCAACCAATGGCAATGCCATTATTTATAAAATGTACAGAATGTGGACAAGAATTTGAAATGGACTGCCATGAAGGTAAATGCCCAAGTTGCAATATGGTATATGGGGGGGTAACCCATGTCATAGTTTTGATCCAGATAATGTAATGGCAGCAGGTAAGGATTATTAGCATAAAGCCATAGGCCCTAAATAAAGCCTATGGCTTTATTATTATATTTTTTATATTATATGATAACTGTTAACTTATACAATAATATATGTTTCCTATTGTCAAAATAGGGTATTCTTTATTTTGTATCCATAAATTATAAAAAAAACTTTTAAGCTATAATCAAAAATAATTTAGTGAAATACTTATAAGTTCTTGACATACTATACAAGTTTTAAATATTATATAGATATATTCTACTTTAGAAAGGGGGGGAGGTTTTTTTGAATATATTATTAAAAAAAATTGAAGGAAGTGTCTTTATCCGTTTTGCCCATAACAATCTTAGTTGCTATTTTAAGTTTTACTATAGTGCCAATAGGGACTGAAATGCTTATTAGGTTTTTAATAGGTGCTATGTTTGTTATTATAGGCTTGGGAGTTTTTCTATTTGGGGGGGCTCATATTGGTATTGGACCTATTGGAAATCTTATGGGTGAAACTGTAGCAAAAACAAATAAAGTACATTTAGTTGGTATACTTGGATTTATTTTAGGATTTTTTTATTACCATTGCTGAACCTGATTTACAAATACTGGCTAATCAGGTGAATTTAGCTTCAGGAGGTAAACTTTCCAGTTCCCTTATTCTTATTGTAGTTTCAATAGGGGGGGTAGGGATTATGGTTGCCATAGGTTTACTTAGGATATTATATGGGAAATCATTAAATAAAATATTTACGCTAGTTTATTTTATAATACTTATTCTGGGCATAAATGTTTCGGAGGAGTTTTAGCTATTTCTGTAGATGCATCAGGAGCTACTACTGGGGCTATGACCACCCCCCCATTTATACTAGCCTTAGGGTATGGGGTTTCCCAATTAAAAGGTGGGGGAAACTTCAGAAGAAGATAGTTTTGGCATGGTAGGATTAGCCTCTGCAGGGCCTATTTTTGCTATTATGTCAATGAGTATAATAAAGGGACTTACAGATATACAAGGTGAGGTAGAAGCCTTTATACCTAATACTGGCATATTAAGTCCATATTTTAAAGCATTTCCACAATTATTAAAAGAGTCTATTATAACTTTATTCCCTTTGTTTATATTATTTCTAATTTTTGACAAAACTAAGTTTAAACTAAATAAGAAAAACAAAAACACTATTCTAAAAGGACTTTTATATACATATATTGGTCTGACATTGTTTTTAGTTGGGGGGGTAAATGCAGGATTTATGGAAGTTGGAAGGGCCATGGGGGGGAAGGAATAGCAACCTCTCATCCTTGGCTATTACCAGTTGTGGGTTTTATTGGGAATGGTAGTAGTCTTGGCAGAACCAGCAGTTTATGTATTAACTGAACAGGTAGAGGATGTTACAGCAGGACATATAAAAAAGAGAGTTATATTAGTGGCCTTATCCTTAGGAATTGCCTTTGCAGTTTCAATGTCTATGTTAAGGATTATGATACCTGGCTTGAAACTTTGGCATTTTCTATTACCAGGCTTTGCATTAGGAGTATTCTTGTCCTATAAAGTTCCACCAATTTTTGTCGGTATTGCCTTTGACTCAGGAGGAGTGGCATCTGGACCTATGACAGCTACTTTTGTTTTAGCCTTTGCACAAGGAGCCGCCAATGCTATTTCAACAGCAAATGTTTTAATAGATGGTTTTGGTGTGATTGCTATGGTAGCTATGACTCCTTTAGTGGCAATACAAATTCTTGGACTTATATTTAAAATAAAAGCTAAAAGGGAGGGAAATTAGCTATGAATTTTGCTGAAACTAGTTTAACTCTTTTCTGTTTAATATTAGATTTTGGTAAAGGTAGTAATGCATTAAGATTATCTAAAGAATTAGGGGGGGCAACGGGAGGAACTATTTTTTTTAGGAAAAGGCACAGTAAGAACGGAATGGTTAAACATGTTAGGGGGGCCTTTGATTTAAGGAAAGAAATTTTAATAACAATTATCGATGAAAACTAGAGGATAATTTCTATGACAAAATGTCAAAAAAAATTCACTTTAAACAAGGCTCATAATGGAATTGCTTTTTCCATGCCGCTAAAATATTGTTTAAATCTGAAAGGTTCTAAACACGTATCCAAAATTGAAAAGAAGGGTGTGAATAATGTGGATTACGAATCTATATTTGTTATTGTGGATAAAGGCACTTCAGGTGATGTATTAGAAGCAGCTGAATCCGCTGGTTCTACAGGTGGAACTGTAATTCATGGAAGAGGTTCTGGAACGCAAGAAAAGGCTAAATTATTTAATATAGAAATTGAACCAGAAAAAGACATAGTTCTTATATTGTCTAAGGTAGAAAAAACTGAATCCATTGTAAATGCCATAGGGGAAAGATTAAATATTAGTGAACCAAGTAATGGAATTATTTTTGTAATGGATGTAAATAGAACCTTGGGATTATATAATAAATAATGGAATCCATCTTTAGAAATAGGAATAGAATTTAAATAAGTATATAATTAGAGAGAAAAATAGGCCTAGGAAATAGGAGACCACTGAAAAAGTCTAAACTGTCATCCTGAACGAAGTGAAGGATCCTGATTTTATGCTGTTTAGAGATCCTTCACTTAAGTTCAGGATGACAAAAAAAAGGTACTTTATCAGCAGTCTCGGAAATAGGTCTATTTTTTATAAAATTTAATTTGGTAACATAGGTTACCGAAATACTAGGAATTATATATTAAAATATATTTATCAATAAGAAATTGAGGGGGGTAAATAATATGTCAATGTTTTGTTATCAATGTCAAGAAGCGGCAGCAGGCAAAGGCTGTACAAAGGTAGGTATGTGCGGTAAGACAGCAGACTTAGCAGCTCTACAGGATTTAATGATATATTCCCTAAAGGGAATTTCTGAATTAGGGGGGGTTAAAGCAGATGAAATAGGAATGGACCTAAAGGATTTAGATAGGTTTATTATAGAGGGCCTATTTATGACTATTACCAATGCTAATTTTCATAAGGAAAGATTCTTTGAAAAAAATAAAGGAGGCCCTTAAACTAAGGGACATATTAAAAGCAGATTTAATAGAAAAGGGAGTAGAATTAGGCGAATTAGCAGATGCAGCTACATTTACAGTTAATTCTAATGATGAAATAGTGTATAAATCTACTTCTGAAAAGGTAGGGGTTCTTGCTACAGAAAATGAAGATATAAGATCCTTAAGGGAATTAATCACTTATGGTTTAAAGGGTATGGCAGCTTATGCAGAACATGCAGATAATTTAGGATATTATGATCCTGAAATAGGCAAATTTATTAGAAAAGCCTTGGCAGCTACAATGGATGATAGTTTAACAGCAGATGATTTAGTTGCATTAACATTGGAAACAGGTAAATATGGTGTAGATACTATGGCATTACTTGATAAAGCTAATACATCCACCTATGGTAATCCAGAAATAACTGAAGTTAATATAGGGGTTAGAAATAATCCAGCCATATTAATTTCAGGCCATGATTTAAAAGACCTAGAAGAATTATTAGACCAAACAGAAGGAAGTGGAGTAGATGTTTATACCCATGGAGAAATGTTACCAGCCCACTATTATCCAGCCTTTAAAAAGTACCATCACTTTGTAGGAAACTATGGAAATGCTTGGTGGAAACAAAAAGAAGAATTTGAAAAATTTAATGGAGCAATATTATTTACTACTAACTGTATAGTACCACCAAAGGATGTTTATGCAGATAGAGTATATACTACAGGAAGTTCAGGCTATCCAGGATTTAAACATATACCAGATAGAATAAATGGGCAAGCTAAAGATTTCTCAGAAATAATAGAACATGCTAAGAAATTACCAGCACCAACAGAAATAGAAACAGGTAAAATCGTAGGTGGTTTTGCTCATAATCAAGTATTTGCATTAGCAGATCAAATAGTAGAAGCAGTTGAAACAGGAGCTATTAAGAAATTCTTCGTAATGGCAGGTTGTGATGGAAGACATAAGACTAGAAACTACTATACTGAATTTGCAGAAGCCTTACCAAAGGACACAGTAATATTAACATCAGGTTGTGCAAAATATAAATACAATAAATTAAACTTAGGAGACATAAATGGTATACCAAGAGTATTAGACGCAGGACAATGTAATGACTCTTACTCTTTAGCATTAATTGCACTTAAACTTCAAGAAATATTTGGTCTAGAAGAT
>JMBX01000264.1_pt1 | contig 13914 bp, 21 predicted proteins | sample 616521 | NCBI WGS metagenome assembly JMBX01 (sample SAMN02727906, study PRJNA239997) | anaerobic digester metagenome | biome: anaerobic digester; isolation source: mesophilic anaerobic digester inoculated with municipal waste water sludge... | place: Germany: Bielefeld University, CeBiTec ...
TGGAAATTTACGAAAGGATTAAATCCTATGAAATCTAATCTATGTGCCAAATAGTTTATTTAAAGAAATCTCTGACACAGAAAATCCTCAAGGCATAATGGCCTTAGCTAAAATCACAGAAAGGCAAATTGAAGAACTATATAAATTAGATAATCCCTTTATTTTATTTTTAGAAGAAATACAGGACCCAGGGAATATGGGAACTATAATAAGAACTGCAGATGCTTTTAATTTAGATGGTATTATAGTATCTGAAGGTTCTGTAGATATATATAATCCTAAGGTAATTCGCTCTACTATGGGCTCCATATTTAGAACTCCAGTTTATTATATAAAAGATAATATGGAAACCATAAAAAAAATTCGAAAGTATGGGATTTAAAATATTTGCCACTTCTTTAGAAGGCGAGAATTATACTTATAATATAGATTTTAAAAATTCTTCCTTAATTTTAATTGGCAATGAATCTAAGGGTTTATCTGATGAATTACATTCTTTAGCACATCAATGGATTAAAATACCAATATTGGGTGGAGCAGAATCCTTAAATGTAGCCATAGCTACCTCTATAATTATGTACGAGGGAATTAAACAGAGAATGGGATAATTCTTGTAATTTAGAACTATAGATGTTATAATTTAGTAAATAGTTTTGCAATTTGGCCTGTAATTATAGGGGGGGCTTATTTTTATAATGTATTGAAAGGAGTATTCCAATGAAAGATAAATTAAAATTAATTAGGGAAGAGGCATTACACAATATTCAAAATATAAATAATCTAGAAGAATTAGAAAAAAAATAGAATAAAATATATGGGTAAAAAGGAGATCTTACATTAATCCTTAGGGAAATGGGCAAGCTTTCAAAAGAAGAAAGGCCAATAATAGGTCAAATGGCAAATGAAATTAGACAGGAATTAGAAAATGGGCTCAATGAAGCCACTGAAAGAATTAAAGCAGAATTTAAAAAAAGAAAAAAATCCAAAGAAGAAAAATAGATATAAGTATTAGCTACAAGACCCAAAAATTAGGCCATGCCCATCCACTATTAGCAACTATAGAAGAATTAGAAAATTTATTTATTAGTATGGGCTTTACTGTTGTAGAAGGGCCAGAAATAGAAACAGTATATAATAATTTCGATGCTTTAAATTCTCCAGAAAACCATCCTTCTAGGGATTTATCGGATACTTTTTATATAAATGAAGAAATTTTACTTAGAACTCATACTTCCCCCCCTGTACAAATTAGGGCTATGAAAGAGATGAAACCTCCTATTAGGATTGTTTCTGCTGGGAGAACCTTTAGATTTGACGATGTAGACGATACCCATTCCCCTATGTTTCATCAATTAGAGGGTTTAGTAGTAGATGAGAATATATCCATGGCAAATCTAATGGATACTATAGATATATTTATAAAAGAATTATTTGGAAAGGATATGAAAACTAGATTTAGACCTCACCACTTCCCCCTTTACAGAACCTAGTGCTGAAGTAGATGTTTCCTGCTTTGAATGTAGAGGAGAAGGCTGCGAAGCCTGTAATGGAACGGGCTGGAATATTGAACTCTTAGGCTGTGGTATGGTTCACCCAAAGGTATTAGAAAACTGTGGAATAGATTCGGAAAAATACACTGGTTTTGCCTTTGGTATGGGAGTAGATAGAATTACCATGGTAAAATATAATATAGATAATATTCGTCTACTATTTGAAAATGACAATAGATTTTTAGAACAATTTTAATATAAGGAGGCTCACAATGCTTTTACCAATAAAGTGGTTGAAAGAATATGTAGAAATAGAAGAGAATAGCAAAATTCTAGCTGACAATCTTACTCTATCAGGTTCTCATGTAGAATCAATTATTTCCCTAGATAGAGGTATTGAAAATGTAGTAATAGGCAAAGTCCTAGAACTATCTAAACACGAAAATGCAGATAAACTATTCATTACTAATATAGATATTGGGGAGAAATAATACAAATAGTTACAGGAGCAGACAATGTAAGAGTAGGGGGGGATTATCTACCAGTAGCTTTAATAGGTGCTAAATTACCTAATGGTTTAACCATAGAAGAAACAGATTTTAGAGGAGTAATGTCCTATGGTATGCTTTGTTCTTTAAAAGAATTAGGTTTCTCAGATAATGTGATTCCTAGAGAACAAAGAGACGGCATTTTTATTTTAAAAGAAGAATATCCTCTAGGTACAGATATTAATGAAGTCCTAGGCCTATATGATGATATAATAGAATTTGAAATAACACCTAATAGACCTGATTGCCTAAGTATAATAGGTATGGCTAGGGAAACAGCTGCAACCTTTGATAGGAAACTTCAATATCCTAAAATTGAAGTAAAGAATGAATCAGATAATATAGATGATTATATAGATGATATAGAAATAGACAAGGAACTTTGTAATAGATATTATACAAAAATAATTAAAGATGTGAAAATTGAAGAATCACCACTATGGTTACAAACTAGATTAATGGAAGCGGGGGGGATGCGTCCTATTAATAATATAGTAGATATTACTAATTATGTAATGTTGGAATTTGGCCAACCACTTCATGCCTTTGATTTAGATAAATTAAATAGCAAAAAAAATCCTAGTGAGAAGGGCAGAAGAAGGAGAAAAAAATCAAAACCATAGATGATATAGAAAGGGCTCTTAAACCGTCCAATTTAGTCATAGCTGATGAAAACAGGCCTATTGCCATTGCTGGGGGGGTTATGGGAGGTTTTGATACTGAGGTAGATGAAAATACCACTACAGTATTATTGGAATCTGCTAATTTTAATGGCAAATCCGTAAGGCTAACAGCCAAGGAATTAAACTTAAGAACAGAGGCTTCCTCTAGATTTGAAAAAGGGATAGATTCAAATCTATGTGAAACTGCAGCCAATAGAGTATGTCAATTAGTTGAAGAAATTGGAGCTGGAACAGTAGTTGGAGGTAATATAGATGTATATAAAAGCCTTAAGAAAGAAAAGGAAATAATACTTAAAACAGAATATGTCAATAGACTACTAGGCATAGATTTGGAGCCTAGGGAAATGGCAAATTATCTGGAAAGACTAGAATTAAAAACATCCCTAAATGGGGGGGATAAAATCAATGTATTAATCCCTAGCTTTAGACTAGATTTAAAAGAAGAAGTGGATTTAATAGAGGAAATAGGCCGACTATATGGTTTTCACAATATAGAACCAAAACCACTGGTAGGAGTCCTAACTAGAGGTGGAAAATCTTATGAAAGCATTATAGAAGGCAAGACTAATACTATATTACAAGGTCTAGGTTTAAATCAAGTAATGACTTATTCCTTTATAAGCCCAAGGGTTTATGATAAATTAAATTTAACGGAAATAATGAATTAAGAAATTATATAAAAATATTAAATCCTTTAGGAGAAGACTATAGTGTAATGAGGACCACATTAATTCCCAATATGTTAGGTCTTCTAAGCAGAAACTATAATTATGGTGTGGAAGAATGTTTCTTTTATGAAATAGGAAATATATTTATTCCAAAGGAATTGCCTGTAAAGGAACTGCCTCTAGAAAAGAAAATTTTATCCGTAGGTATGTATGGGGGATATAGATTTTTACACCATTAAAGAAGTAGTGGAAAATCTATTTAGAAAACTAGGCATTATGAATATTGAATTCTTGCCTAAGGAAGACGATCCAATATTCCATCCCTATAGAACTGCAGAAATACTCTATGAAAATGAAGCAATAGGCATTATTGGAGAAATTCACATAGATATTATGGAGAATTTTGAAATAGAAAAAAAATCTTATATAGGAGAAATAGATTTTGATAAAATTGTAGAAATAACTAATTTAGAAAAAAAGCTATAAGCCATTGCCAAAATACCCTAGTATTGCAAGGGATATTGCTTTAGTTGTAAATAGAGATATTATGATTGGCCAATTAGAAAAAGCAATCTGGGAAAATGGCGGAGGCCTAATAGAAGAAGTGAAATTATTTGATATTTACGAGGGAGATCAAGTAGGAGAAGGCAAAAAAAAGTGTGGCCTTTGGCATTAGATATAGATCCTATGAAAGAACCCTAAAGGATAAAGAAATAAATGAAATACAAGAAAATATAGTAAAAGAACTGGAGAAATCCCTAGGTGCACAGCTTAGATCATAAAGAGTAGATTTTTCTACTCTTTTTTTGAAAAAAAAGAAGGAATAAAGAGAATTATGTAGAATATATATATAAGATTATAATAAGGGAGATGGAAGTTATGACGGAAAAAAAACAAAGTGGATGTAGTAATAGATGGTCGTAACTTTACAGTAGTTGGTGAAGGCAGCGAAGAATATGTAAAAGGATTAGCAGATTATGTAGATGAAAAGATCAGGGGGGGAATATCTAGTAAAAACACCAGACTAAGTAATTCTATGTCAGCCATTTTAGCCGCTTTTAATATTGCAGATGAACTATATAAAACTAGTAGAGATCTAGAAACATTAAAGTTAAAATCTAAAGGTCCTTTAGAACAATACGACAATCTAGTAGTACAGTTAGAGGATGCCAAAAAGAAAGTGGAAAAGCTAGAAGAAGAAACAAATTATTATAAGAACGAGTTATTAGACACTAAAAAGGAAAATGACGAATTAAATAAGAAATTGTCTAAAAACGAAAGTGCCTTAGACCTAAAAGAAAAGGAATTAGAAGAAAGTCAAGACATGATTAAAAAGCTACAAGACAAAATTTTTGAAAACCAAATGGAATTAATAGAAATTAAAAAAAAGAATTAGAAGAATCCTTAAGAACTTATGAAGCGCAAAAAGAAAATATCTTAAAACAAGGAGGAAATCTGAATAGGTGATAAAAGATATAGAATTACTGGCACCAGTTGGCAGCATGGAATCCCTATATGCAGCTGTAGAAAATGGCTGTAATGCAGTATATTTAGGGGGGGCAAATTATTTAGTGCTCGTCAGTATGCAAATAATTTTGATTTAGAAGAATTGAAGGTTGCTGTAGAATATGCCCATTTAAGAAATGTAAAAGTCTATGTAACTGTAAATATACTATTAGACAATGGAGAAATTGAAGAAGCCCTAGATTTTATTAAATATCTCTATGAAATTGATGTAGATGGTATTATAGTCCAGGATTTGGGTTTAATATATTTGGTAAATAAATTGTTTCCGGATTTGGAGATCCATGGTAGTACACAAATGACTGTAAATAATTTACATGGGGCTTTATTCTTAGAAGAATTGGGATTAAAACGGGTTGTATTAGCCAGAGAGGTTTCAATAAATGAAGTAAAGAAAATAGATGAAAAATCTAATATAGAATTAGAGGCTTTTATACATGGAGCCCTATGTGTTTGTTATTCAGGCCAATGCCTAATGAGCAGTATATTAGGAGGTCGTTCAGGAAATAGGGGGATCCTGTGCTCAGCCTTGTAGACTAAATTATAGTATTATAAATTATAATACAGGAGAAATACTATCAGAAAAATGGAATAATAAATATCTTCTAAGCCCAAAAGATTTAAATACCATAGAATATATAGAAGATATAGTAGATAGTGGAATTATATCCCTAAAGATAGAAGGTAGAATGAAAAGCCCTGAATATGTGGCTACTATTGTAAAAAAATTATAGAAAAGCTTTAGATTTGGGCTCAGATAAAATCACAGATAGGGATAAAGAGGATATTTTACAAATTTTCAATAGAGGCTTTACAAAAGGCCTTATGCTTGGAGACTTTAGTAGGGATTTCATATCCCTTGAAAGGCCAGACAATAGGGGGGGGTCCCCCCCAGCGAAGAATTGATAAATAGAGCAAAATCCTATGAAGAGGAAAAAAATTAAATATCCTATAGATATGAAAATTCAAGTATCTGTAAATAATCCAGCAGTGCTTTCTATTAAATATGGAGAATTAGAATTCATAAGTAAAACTAAGTCTCCAGTAGAAAAGGCCAAAAAAATTACCTTTAACAAAAGAAACCATAGTAGAACAATTATCTAAACTAAATGACACAGTTTATTATATAGAGGATTTAGATATAAACTTAGAAGATGGGGCTTTTATGTCTTTAAGCGAAATAAATGGTCTTAGAAGAGATGGAATAGTACAATTAGACCAATATAGAAAGAACTTTAATAACAGAGAAAAAAATAGATAGTATTAAGTATCAAAATTTCATTGAAAAAAATCTTTAAATATGATAAAAATATAAATAAATCTAAAAGAAATATATCTATAAAAGTTTCCAATGAAAAGCAATTTCAACAATTGGATTTGAATAAACTAGATAGAATTTATATTGGCTTTTATGATAATTTGGAAAAGATAATATCCATGGCAAAGGCTAAAAACAAAGAGGTATATCTATGGACAGATAAAATTCTATATGAAGAAGATTTATCTAGATTAATGGATAGGGTAGAACCTATTGTCCATTTATTAGACGGTATTTCGGTGTCTAATATAGGTACATTAAAATTTATTAAAGATAATTTTAATACAAATATCCATGGAGATATAGGTTTAAATGTATTTAATAGTTTTACTGCTAAATTATTAAAAGAGCATAATATTAGTTCCCTAGGCTTGTCTCCAGAATTAAATATGAATCAAATAGAAAATCTATGTAATAATAATTTTAATTCCTACGAGGCCATTGGCTATGGATATTTACCCCCCCTAATGACTACAGAATACTGTCCTATGTCAAATATAAAAAAACTGTAAAGACGATACAGAATGTGATAATTGTCTCTACAGAAAAGGCTATGGACTTAGGGATAGAATGAATATAGACTTTTATATGGAAAGGAAAAACGGGACTACGACCATATATAATTCTGTCCCATTAATGGTTTTAGATACTATGGATAGAATATATAATGCTAATGTAGATACCATTAGACTAGATTTTACTTTTGAAAACCAAGGCATAGGAGAAATCCAAAGTATATATTATGATTATGCCAAAGGGATTATTAATAAAGATAAAAGAGATAAATTTATAAAAAAATTATAGAAATGAACATAAAATAACCAAGGGACATTATTTTAGGGGAGTTTTATAATAGAGGTGAAGCCATGAATGAAAAACATTGAGAGTATTAGAATATGAAAAAATTGTAGAAAACTAGAATCAAAGCTCAATCCCAATTAGGTAAGAAAACAGCAAGAAATATAAAACCTTTAACAGATATAAAATTAATCGAAGAAAAACAAAAAGAAACAGAAGAAGCCCTAGAATTATTAATGAGGAGGGGTAACCCCCCCCACTTTATGGAATATACGATATTTCCCATGAATTAAAAATGGCAGATATAGGTGGGGTACTAAGCCCAGCATCACTTTTAAAAGTTTCTGACTCCCTAAGGGTGTCTAGAGATTTAAAAAGGTATATGAAAGAAATCAAAGAAGAAAATAGAATTCATTATCCGTTATAGGGAATTTAATTGATAGTTTAAAGATTTAAAAATATTGAAGAAGAAATAGACAATGCCATAGTAAATGAAAACGAAATATCTGATAATGCCAGCCCTAAGCTACGAAGTATTAGGAGACAGATTATAAATAAAAATAATTCCATTAAAGACAAGCTAAGTTCCATAACATCTTCTAGTAAATATCAAAATATTTACAAGATAGCATTGTTACCATGAGGGAAGGTAGATATGTGGTACCTATAAAGCAGGAGAACAAATCCTTCTTTCCTGGTATAGTCCACGATCAGTCATCCTCTGGGGGCCACATTATTTGTAGAACCTATGGCAGTGGTGGAACTTAATAATCAATTAAGGGAATTAGAATTAGAAGAGAGAAAAGAAATAGAAAAGATTCTAAAGGAATTAACCCAATTAGTAGCTGGGGGAAGGAGAAAATATTGGAAACAATCAAAAAAAATCCTTCAAGAATTAGATTTTATCTTTGCCAAGGGTAGATTAGCTTTGGAAATGAATGCTACAAAGCCTGTATTAAACCATAATGGCTATATGAATATTAAAAAAAGCAAGACATCCACTTTTAGATCCTGAAATAGTAGTTCCCATAGATATATATTTAGGCGAAGACTTTAATTCCCTAGTAATTACAGGGCCAAATACCGGTGGGAAAACTGTTACCCTAAAAACTGTAGGACTATTAACTCTATTATCCCAATCTGGTCTTCATATTCCAGCAGATTTTAATTCGGAAATAGGGATATTTAATCAAGTGTTTGCCGATATTGGGGATGAGCAAAGTATAGAGCAGAGTCTAAGTACCTTCTCCTCCCATATGACTAATATTATTCAAATACTAGATGAAGTAGATTACAATGCCTTAGTGTTATTTGATGAATTAGGAGCAGGAACAGATCCTACGGAAGGTGCTGCACTGGCCATGGCCATATTAGATCATTTGCTAAAGAGAAACATTAGAACCATAGCTACAACTCACTATAGTCAATTAAAAATCTATGCCTTGACTACAGAAGGAGTTAGAAATGCCTCAGTAGAATTTGATGTGGAAACCCTAAGGCCTACTTATAAACTGTTAATTGGAGTGCCTGGGAAATCCAATGCCTTTGAAATATCTAAAAGGCTTGGATTACAAGATTATATAATAGAAGATGCCAAGGCTCTAGTCTCTAGAGAAAGCGTAGAATTCGAGGACATATTACAGGCCATAGATAAAGATAGAAAGACCATAGAAGAAGAAAAATTTAATATAGACAAATTAAAATCTGAAATGGAAACTTTAGAAGAAGAATTGAGAGTAGAAAGGGAAAAGCTAAGAAATCTAGGGACAAAATCATATTAGAGGCTAAAGAAGAAGCTAGGGATATATTGAGAAATGCAAAATCAGAATCAGATTTAATAGTGGGAAAACTTAGACAAATTTCTAATGAAATAGAAAAAGATAGAAACAAAAAAAATTCAAGAATCTCAAGAAAAGCTAAAAGATAAATTAAATGAGGTAGAAAGCTCCCTATCAGAGAATGTATTAAATGTAAAATCTAGCGAACCACCTAAAGGTTTAAAAGTGGGAGATGCAGTTGAAGTATTATCCCTAAATCAAATTGGCAATGTATTAGAATTGCCAGATGAAAATGGGGATTTAACAGTACAGGTAGGAATTATGAAAGTAAATGTAAATATTTCCACTTTAAGAAGAGCAGAAATAGAAGAAAAGAGGACCCAGGCCAGCACCAAAGCTATAATTAAATCTAAATCTAGTAATATTAAAATGAAATAGACCTAAGGGGAAAGACTTTAGATGAGGCCCTATTAGATTTAGACAAATATATAGACGATTTATTTATATCAGGATTAAAAGAGGCCTATATTATCCACGGAAAAGGTACAGGAGTCCTTAGAGAAGGGATAAAATCTTATTTAAGTAGCCATAGAAATGTAAAATCCCATAGACCTGGAAAACATGGAGAAGGTGGAGATGGGGGGGTTACAGTAGTAGAAATCAAATAAAAACTTGAATTATTTACTATAATAATGTATATTATATTTTAATAAGAAAATATTTAGAACCGTAGATAGAGAGAGTAAAATATATATTTTGTTATAGCGAGCTGGGAATGGTGTAAGCCAGTACAAAAATATATTTGAAAAGGGCTCTGGAGGGAATATCTGAAATAAAAGTAGGATATTGCGTTAATTGCGTTAAAATTTCGAGTGGGCTTAGGCCAACAAGAGTGGTAACACGGGATAGCTCTCGTCTCTTATGAGATGAGAGCTAATTTATATTAAGGAGGTAAATTCATGATTAATTTTAAAAAAAGAAGCAGCAAATTGCATTTCTCCATTTGTTCCAAATTTGGAATTAGAAGAAATAGAAGGATTAATAGAAATCCCACCAAATTATAATATGGGAGACTATGCCTTTCCATGCTTTAGACTGGCTAAGGAATTTAAAAAGCACCAAATCTAATAGCAGAAGAATTATCAGAAAAAATAAGTGGGGGGAGGATATTTTCAAGAAATTAAAAATGTAGGGCCTTATATTAATTTCTTTGTAAATATAGAAAAATTAGCAGAGGTAGTATTAAACAGTGTAGTAGAAGAAAAAGGGAAGTTTGGCTCTACTAATATAGGCCAAGGTAGAAAAGTATTAGTAGAATTCTCATCTCCTAATATTGCTAAGCCTTTCCATATAGGCCATATTAGAAGTACCGTAATTGGAAACTCCCTATATAAAATTTTTCAATTTCAAGGCTTTGATACAGAAGCCTTAAATCATTTAGGAGACTATGGTACTCAATTTGGAATGTTAATAGCCGCCTATAATAAATGGGGAGATAGAGAAGTGATTGAAGCTGACCCAATTAATGAATTGTTAAACTCTATGTAAGATTTAATAAAGAAGCAGAAAAAGACGAAAGTCTAAGGGGGGGAGAGGCCAGATATTGGTTTAAAGAATTAGAAGACGGAAACAATGAAGAAGCCATGGAACTTTGGCAGTGGATCAGGGATATAAGCCTTAAGGAATTTAATATAGTCTATAATATGCTAAATATTAAATTCGATTCCTACAAAGGAGAATCATATTACTCTGGCAGAATGCCTATAGTAATAGAAGAGTTGAAAGAAAAGGGATGTTAGAAGAATCTAGAGGTGCCATGATAGTAGATTTAGAAGAATACAATATGCCACCAGCCCTAATTACAAAATCTGATGGTTCTACCCTATATGCTACTAGAGATATAGCTGCAGCCTTTTATAGAAAAGAACAGTATGATTTCTATAAGAATATTTATGTAGTAGCCTCAGAACAAAATTTACATTTTAAACAATGGATAAAGGTAGTAGAATTAATGGGCTATGAGTGGGCTAAGGATTGTATTCATGTTCCCTTTGGAATGGTTAGTCTAGAAGATGGTAAATTATCTACTAGAGAAGGAAAAGTAGTATTTTTAGAAGATGTATTAAACAAGGCTATTGAAAGCACATTAGAAATAATTGAAGAAAGAAATCCAGATTTAGAAAACAAAGAAGAAATAGCAAAACAGGTGGGAATAGGAGCAGTTATATTCCAAGAACTATTTAATAATAGAATTAAAGACTATGTATTTAGTTGGGATAGAACCCTAAGCTTTGAAGGAGAAACAGGCCCCCCCTATGTACAATACACCCATGCCAGAGCCAATAGTCTTTTAGAAAAAGGAGGATTCTCTCTAGATACAGAAATAGACTATTCTTTACTAAAAGAAGGAGATGAAATCAATACTATAAGACTACTATATCAATTCCCAGATATAGTAATAGACGCAATGGAAAAATTAGAGCCTTCATATATCACTAGACATATTACAGAAATAGCTAAGGCCTTTAATAAATTTTATAATTCCTGTCCTATACTAACAGTAGAAGAAGAATTGAAAAATGCAAGATTAATGTTAGTGTTTGCCGTTAAAACTACTATAAAAACAGGACTAAGTCTATTAGGTATTGAAGCCCCCCCAATAGGATGTGATAATTAGATGGAATATAGCAAAATATACAATCCTATGATTGCAGCATTTAATGAAGATATAAAAATAATGGGACTAACAATTATATTAGTCAATTAATAATAATAAGCATAAAATCCCTATTACCATCTGAGGATCTTGAAAAGGTGCCTATAGACTATAAAAGATATAATGAGGAAATAAAACTATGGAAAACTATAAAATGGAGATAATCCATCTCTATTAAATTTATTTAATATGGATTCTAACATCTATTGGGAAGAAAAGGATTCCAGTTTATATATGAGAATATTGCCTATTATAATGGTAAATAAAGAGTTTTTAAATATAAAAGATGAAATTATAAAAAAACACCTTATTTACAACAGGAGATATAGAATCTTTAATTGAAACCATTTTAATAGGCAAATTAATATTTTTATTAATGGAAAAAGAAGAAAAGATTGTAGGAAAATTAAAAGAAGAAATAATAAATTTATCTCAAATAGAATATATTGAAGAATACGAAAAATACTATAGAATTCCCATAAATGAATACACGGGAAATTTTAAAATCTCCTTTGAACAGAAGAAAATTTCAGCACTAAATATTTTAAACGCCTCTTACTCTAAAGATTTTCAGGTGTTAGAAGATTGCTTAAAAGCATTAAACTCTCAAGAAAATGGGAAAACCCCCCATGGGAAGAATTGTAAGGGAAATTTTAAATGAGGAATTAGAAGAAAACACAGTACCAGATTATTATAAAGAATTAATAGAATATCTTTACAGACTAAGAAAAGGCAGAATATCCCCTGATATTCTGAGAATCGAAAACTATCAACTACCTGATGTTTTGGGTTCAAAGAGGGGGATGAATTTTACCATTCCTTATTAAACAGATGTAGAGTATTGAAAAAAAAGAAAAGAGAAACAATGAAATAATAATATATTTAAATACTAAATCAGGTATTTATGAGTTTAGAAAATAAATATGTTATCCCTCGCCCTCGGCCTGTTATCCTTACCTATGCTTGTCATTCTGACTTATGCATGTCATCCTGAGCCGAAGGCGAAGGGTCTCAATTAAATAGACCTATTCAAATAAGCCAAAAACTCCTCCTCTGTAGTCTCCGTAAGCCTAGTTAATTCCTCTACCATACTATTTCTCAAATTTATAAATTCATCAATATTTGTTTTTGAACCTGTATATTCCAATGCCTCAATTATCATAAGCATATCCTTTTTAGAAATTTCTTGAATTGATATTTTATCAAAGTTCTCCATAAAATGACTCCCTTCATTCTAATATTCTTATACATTCATTTTATACTGTTTTCTGACTTCTTCAACATAATAATTCATTATGATAGTTTATTTAATATACTTTGTGCTATAATTAATATAGTTTAGAAAAAAAAGAGGTAGAAAAGATGAAATTATTTAACCACATTAAATTCAAAATTTATTCATACATCATTATCCATTAGATATTTAAAATCCTATTGCAAAGACATTCCAATAAAGACAATGGAATTTACTATTAATCAAAACTTAGATTATATAGTAGGAGAATTATATAAAGAAGAACCTGATATTATAGGTTTTTCCACATATATATGGAATAGAGAAGAGACTTTTAAAATATGCGAAACACTAAAACTTATTAATCCCAATATAAAAATTATCTTAGGAGGGCCAGAGGTGTCCTTCGATGGAGAGAATGTTTTAAAAACACAATCCTATATAGATTTTATTATTTATGGGGGGGAAGGAGAGGTAAGTTTTTGTGAATTATTAGAGAAAATTAAAAATAAAGAAGAGGATTATAATACTATTAATGGATTAATCTATAGAGACTGTGGAGAAGTTCAAATCAATCCACCTAGAGTATTAATTCAAATCTAGATATAATCCCATCACCTTATGAAAATTTAGAAGAAAATCTACAAAATAAAATAGTCTACTACGAAAGTTCTAGAGGTTGTCCTTTTAATTGCCAATTTTGTCTATCTTCTACCATTAAAGGGGTTAGGTACTTTAGTATTGAAAGAGTTAAAAGAGATTTGGGAATACTAATAGATGCCAATGTAGGACAGGTAAAATTTGTAGATAGAACCTTTAATGCAAATAAAAAAAATATGCCATGGAAATAATGAATTTTATAATGGATAAAGATCCTAAAGATATAAATTTCCACTTTGAAGTAACTGCCCATTTATTAGATAGAGAAATGCTAGACTTTATAAGTCAGGCCAAAGAAGGTCTATTCCAATTTGAAATAGGTGTTCAATCTACAAACCTTAAAACTCTAGAGGCCATAGGTCGAACCACAGATTTGGAAAAATTAAAATCAATTACGAAAGAAATTAAAACAATGAAAATATCCATCAACACTTAGATTTAATTGTAGGATTACCCTATGAAAACTATAATAGTTTTAAGGATTCTTTAATGAAGTC
>JMBX01000265.1_pt1 | contig 13802 bp, 22 predicted proteins | sample 616521 | NCBI WGS metagenome assembly JMBX01 (sample SAMN02727906, study PRJNA239997) | anaerobic digester metagenome | biome: anaerobic digester; isolation source: mesophilic anaerobic digester inoculated with municipal waste water sludge... | place: Germany: Bielefeld University, CeBiTec ...
GGTTATGCCATAATGTATAATTTTGGAACTAATATAATATTTGACGATGTATCCTATATTACAGAGTCCTTAGCAGCAGTATTACAATTAGGGGGGGTTACATTGGACTATTCTATTTTTTTTACTTCATAGATACGAAGAAGAATTGGAAAAAGCAGAAAATAAAGAAGAGGCCATGGGTCATGCCATAGGCAAAACAGCTTCTTCCATAATGGGAAGTTCCCTAACTACCATAGCAGGATTCTTAGCCATAGCTGTTATGGAACTAACCATAGGAAAGATATAGGTTTTGTAATGGCAAAGGGTGTAGTATTTGGGGTTATATCGGTTTTAACTATATTGCCATCACTGATACTTGCTTTTGATAAATTAATAAATAGATTTAATCACGGAACTGTTTTGCCTGAATTTAATGGTTTGGCAAAATTAGTTACAAAACATTATAGATTATTTATACTAATTGGGGTTTTAATATTTGTTCCAGCTTTTTATGGCCAAAGAAATAATGAAGTATATTACAATTTAGACGAATCTTTACCTGATGATATGGAATCAATTATAGCTTTTAGAAAATTAAAGGATGATTACGATATGATGACAACTCATATGGTCCTATTATCTAAAGATATACCAAATTATCAAGTAAAGGAAATAATTGAAGAAATAGAAAAATTAGATGGTATAGAATCTGTACTGTCCTATCAGAAATTAATAGGACCAAGTATTCCAGAGGAATTTATACCGGATGCTGTTAAAAAGAAATTTGAACAGGGAGATTATAAGCAAATCATAATAAATTCTGAATACAAAGCAGCTACAGATGAAGAAAATCATCAAATAGATAGAATAGAAGAAATAGTAAAAGCCTATGACAAAAATGGGATTGTAACAGGTGAAGGGGTTTTAACTAAGGATTTAATTGGTATTGCTGACGAGGATTTTAAAAGGGTAAATCTATTATCCACCTTAGCAGTATTTGTAATAATACTATTAGTGTTTAAATCCGTGTCTATACCTATATTTTAATAATGGCCATATCCTTAGCCATATTTATAAATATGAGTATCCCCTATTATATGAAAATTCTATACCATTTATTGCAGGAATTGTAATAGGTTCTATACAATTAGGAGCAACAGTGGACTATGCCATATTATTAAGTACTAGATTTAAAGAGGAAATTAATAATGGCCATGATAAATTTAAAGCCATGGAAATATCTATTAGAGAATCCTCCAAATCCATTATAACCAGTGGACTAGCATTCTTTGGCTCCACTATTGGGGTAGCAGTTGTTTCAGATATGGAATTAGTAAAGAGTTTAGCAGCAATGATTGCCAGAGGTGCCTTAATATCCACAGGTGTAATATTATTTATATTACCAGGTGTATTAATTGCCAGCGAAGGATTTATTAGTATGACTACTAAAGATTGGAATAAAAATCGTGAAAAAGCACAGAAAGGAAAGATCGCATATGAAAGCAAATAAAACAATCTCTAAAATATTAATAATGACTATAATATTATCAATTTTACATCAAGTCTAGCTTATGGAGAAGGAATAGTTACTAAAGAAGAGACTGTATATGTAAACCTAGACAATAATGGCAATACAAAAGAAAAGATTTCTAGTGTTTGGCTACATTCAGATACTTCACTTAAATTTGTAGAAGACAAAAGTAATTTAAAAAAAATGTAGTTAATGTTAAAGGTGAAGAGGTAGTAGAAATTAAAGATGATAAATTAATTTGGAATACAGACAAAGAAGATATATATTATCGTGGAGATGTAGAAAAAGAATTGCCCTTAAAACCAGAAATCAAATACTATTTAGATGGAAAAGAAGTAAAACCAGAGGATATAGTAGGAGAAAGCGGAAGTTTTAAAATCCAAATAAATATTGAAAATCAAGATAAACATAGGGTAAATACAGGTGGCAAATCCAAAGATGCCTATACTCCTTATATGGTAGCTACTGTAGTGGATTTACCTATGAATAAATTTAAAAATGTAAATTCTAATTCGGGTAAAATTGTATCAGATGGTAGCAATCAAATAATAAGTTTTGTATCTTTTCCAGGACTAAAGGAGAGTTTAGGAGATAATAAAAATCTATTTGACCTAGAAGATAATATAGAAATTACAGCAGATGTTGTAAATTTTGAAATGAAGCCTATAGTATTTACAGCCACTTCAGAAATACCAGAAATAAATGGCTTAGATGGTGCTAAGGATATAGATGAATTAATAGATGGAATAGAAAAAAAATTGAAGAGGCCAGTGAAAAAAAATACTAGATGCAATTAATCAAGTATATGATGGTCAGGTAGAGTTAAATGGTGGCATAGAAGAATTAGTAAATGGTTTAGAGAAATTTAAAATTGGTTCCAATGGATTATTGGAAGGTAGCGTTAAATTAAACGAGGGAATCAACAATGCCTATTTAGGAAGTGTAGGAATCAACGAAGGAGCAGGGGGGGAATTAGCTAAATCAGCCAGTGAACTAGGTGCAGGCTTTGGAGCATTAGGCAATGGCATGGTAGAATTTGGTGAAAAGGCAGGAGAATTCTCTCAGGGTGCTAGTCAAGTAGCAGCAGGTGTAGAGGCTATTCCTAATGGCACTAAGGAATTAAATGCAGGTATGAAAGAATTAATCTCTGGTACTGAAACCATAAAAAAAATGGACAAGACAGCTTAACAGAAGGATTAGGTAAAAGTATTGAAGCCTTAGAAGAAATTAAAAAAAGGTAAAGAAAAAGAAGGGAAAGTAGTAGAATTATTATTAAAAGGTGTAGAAGGTTTAGAAACTGCAGCAGAGGCCATAGGGAAAATCCCAGGTGCTGATGGATTAAGTCAAAAAAATGCTACAAGGTCTAGGAGAACAAAAAAATGGCCTTAGAAGGTCTAGTAAATTCTAGTGAACAATTAATACAAGGCTTAAATCAAGTGGAAATGGGATTAATGGAAGCAGAAAAGGCTTCTAAAGAATTGTCTCAAGGAATAGAAGGGGGGGTAAATCAAGGTCAACAAAAAAATCAGTGGTGGACTTAATGAATTAGAAAAAGGCACTATGGAATTACAAATGGCTTCTAGTAAATTAACAGAAGGAGGCCAAGGACTACAAGCAGGTGCCAGTGTAATAAAAGAAAATTCACAGAAAGTAGCAGAAGGCTCTGGTAAATTCACTGAAGGAGCAAATAAATTGGCCAAAGGCACAGAAGAACTATCTGACGGATTAAGGGAATTAAACTCTGGCAGCAATGCTCTTTATAATGGGGGGGTAAGTGAATTAAACCAAGGGGCGGATGCCCTAACCCAAGGTGGGGAAAAATTAGCAGAAGGAAGTAGCAAACTAACAGAAGGAACAGGACAATTAAAAGATGGTATAGAAGAATTCCACAATGAGGGAATCTCTAGAATAAGTGAAGAAGTACAAAATAGCGATTTAGACATAGCAGAAATAATAGATTTAAAAGACGAATTAGTAAAACTAGCAAAAGACAATAAATCTTTCTCTGGAATTTCAGAAGACATGGATGGAAATTTAAAATTCATAATGAAACTGAAGGGATAAAAGCAGAAGAAAAGGTAGAAAAGTAGCAGTAGAAGAAGTAGAAGAAAAGCAGAAAAGGGATTTGTAGCTTGGTTGAAGAATATATTTAGATAAGACAGGGAATAGTTCCTTGTCTTGTTTTTTTTAATTATTGGTATTAAGTATCCAATCCATATTTATACTTAGCAAGGCGGAGGTTGAAATTAGTAGCACTTGGAGGGTGAATTTATATGTGGGACAGCAAGAACCATCCCTTCTGTGCCAACTGTGCTCTTTACTTTACATAAATTTTAATTATAATAAAATAGGGTACAAATAAATATAGAAATGGAGGGGTAACAAATCAAAGATAAAATATTTAAATCTACTCAAATAATAATTACATTCAGTATATTTAGTAGAATATTAGGCTTTTTTTTAAAGAAACCTTAATTGCTTCTAAGGTGGGCTGTTGTTTTAAGACCGATGCTTATTTTGTAGCCTTCGCTGGAATTACAGTTTTGGCAGAAATTATTGGAGAAGGTATTAGTACCAGTCTGGTGCCTACTTTAATGAAAATAGAGGCTAAGGAAGGAAAAATGAAAAAGCTAGAATATATAAATAATATATTAAATATGATTATTTTATTGTCCTTAGGATTAATAATATTAAATTGGATATTGTCCCCCTGTAGTATTGAAAGTTCTCGCTAAAGGGTTTACAGAGAAGGAATTGTATTTATCTATGGAACTAATGAGACTAGGTCTACCTATGATATTATTTATACTAATTCGCTCTGTATTTGTGGCTTTTTTTACAAAGTAATCATGGTTTTAAGGCGGGGGGGCTAAGTCTTGGTATATAATAATATAGTCTATATAATCTATTTATTATTCTTCAATAAATATGGAGTATATGGTCTAATGGTGGCTGGAGTATTGGCATCTTTATCTCAATTATTTTCCGTAATACCTGCCTCTATAAATATGGGCTATAAATATGAATTTAAGCTAAATTCCAAAGACGTTTATTTTAAAGAAATGATAGTGCTATTAATACCTATAATTGTTGCTTTATCGGTAAATAGGGTAAATCTATTAATAGATAGATCTATGGCATCTAATCTACCTAAGGGAAGCATTTCCTATTTAAATTATGCAGACAATATAGTACAATTAGTATTGGGAATATTTATAACTGCCATTGTTACAGTATTATTTCCAATAATATCTGAGGAATATAGTAGGGATAATGGGGGGGAAGCCTCTGGACGAATGATGAGAAAGGGTATGAAAATCATATTAGGCATAGCCATACCAGCTACAATTATATTGGTAGTATTTTCAGAACCCTTGGTTAAATTATTCTTTCAAAGGGGGGGAGCCTTTGGGATCAAAGCTACTAAAATCACCAGTGAAGTTTTAATCTATTATGCACTAGGTCTAATTAGTAGGGCTTTTGTCTTAATATTGACTAAAATCCACTATGCCACATACGATTCTATAACCCCCCCAACTATATATGCAATTTTGGGGATTATTATAAACTTTATATTAAATATAATATTATCTAAATATATGGGAGTAGCAGGCATAGCCTTGGCTACTAGTATTTCCACTACTGTAATTATGTTATTTTTATTACTAGAATTAAAAGCAAAGGAAGTGATGTATAATTAAAACCATAGTATTATCAGATTTTGATGGAACAATAACTACATTTGATACCAATGTGAGATTATTGGACAGGATTGGAAGTAGGCAAATAATTCAAGAGTCTAGAAGGAAATATTATAATGGAGAAATGGATTTGAAAACCCTAAATAAAATTCAATTCGGGTATATTGATTTAAGTGAAGATGAATATTTAGACTACATGCTAACAGAAATTGAATTGAGCCCTGGATTTGGAGAATTCTACAATATATTAAACAAAAAGGATATTCCCTTTAAAATTGTCAGCGGAGGCTTTTAAAGGGTATAGAGGCTTTTATGGAAAGCCATGGTTTCTATAAAATCCCCCCCATTTATGCCAATAATTTAAAATTTAAAGGAAGGGATGTTTTCATAGAATATTACGATGAACAATATTTACAGGAAGCCATGGGCAAAGATAATTATATAGATAGCAAGGTGGAAATAGTAAATAAGTATAAAGATAAATACAATAGGATAATTTTTCTTGGGGGGGATGGGGGGGCTACAGATGTTAATATAGCAGATAAGGTAGATATTTTATTTGCAAAGGACAAACTAAGGGACTATTGCGAGGAAAATAATATAGACTATATTCCTTGGGAAAATTTCTATGATATAATGGAAGTCTTTTGGGCGGAAAAGATATATTAAATGCGCATATTGTGATATAATTTTAATAGTATAAAAGGGAGGGATAATTATGGGTATGCTAAACAGATTTAAGGATATTATGTCCAGTAATATTAATGCAATGTTAGATAAGGCAGAGAATCCAGAAAAAAAATGATAGATCAATATTTGAGGAATTTGAACAAAGATTTAGGTAATGTAAAAGCAGAAACTGCTTCTATAATGGCAGAGGAGAAAAGGGCTAAAAGAGTACTAGAGGAATGTAGAGAAGAAATAGAAAAGATGGAAAACTATGCAATGAAGGCCCTTGAGGCAGGAAATGAAAATGATGCAAAGAAATTCTTAGAGAGAAAAGTAGAATTAAATAGTAAAGCACAAGGATTAGAAGAGGCTTACAATTTAGCAAAATCCAATGCAGAAAAAAATGAGAGAAATGCACGATAAATTAGTTTCAGATATAAATGAGTTAGAATCAAAAAGAGCTATGTTAAAGGGAAAAATGGCAGTAGCTAAGACTCAGGATAGAATTAATAAAATTGGCTCTTCAGTAGACAGTGCTAATACTTCCATATCAGCCTTTGAAAGAATGGAGGACAAAGTGAATAAAGCCTTAGACGAAGCCAATGCCATGGCAGAATTAAACAAAAGCCCAAAAGATGATATAAAAGATTTAACTGCCAAATATGATAACACAACCAATACGGATGTGGAAGATGAGCTAGAGAAATTAAAGGCAAAAATGAAGACTCAAGAATAAAAAGCTGTAGCCTTGGCTACAGCTTTAATTGTCAACTGAAGGAGGGTGAATCTATGGTAATTCATTACAAATGCCCAAATTGTGGCAGTGATATGGCTTATGATACGGAATCTGGGAAATTACACTGTGATAGCTGCGGTAGAGAGGACAATATAGAAGAATTTCCCGAAGAAAATATAGAGGCCTACTTCTCAGAAGAAGATGGGAAAGAATATCATTGCAAAAATTGTGGCGCCATTATCATTACAGATGAGGATACTACTGCTACAAATTGTAGTTTCTGTGGTGCAGGGGGGGTAGTTTTAGGTGATAGACTTAGTGGAAAAATGGCACCATCCAAAGTAATTCCATTTAAAATCAGTAAAGAAGAAGCCATGAAGGCCTTTAAATCTTGGGCTAGAAATGGAAGACTTACTCCTAGAGGCTTTATGACTGCTGATAGGGTAAAAAAAATATTACAGGTATATATGTGCCTTTGGCTATATGATTTAAACTCTGATGTAAGGGCAAGTGCTACTTGTACTAGAGTTAGATCCTATACTAGGGGGGGAGATTATATTTATACTGAAACTAAATACTATGATGTTTATAGACATATAAATTTAGACTATGTAAAATTGCCTGTAGACGCTTCGGAGAAAATGAATGATGAATTAATGGATAAATTAGAACCCTATAATTATGCAGAATTAAAGGAATTCAAAACTCCTTATTTAGCAGGTTATATTGCAGAAAAGTATAATTACGATGAAAAGAATTATTACCAAGGGCTAAATCTAAAATTGTAAAATATATACATTCCTATATAGATTCTACAATTACAGGTTATGCTACTGTTAGATACAATAGCAAAAATATAGACACAAAACAGGTAAATGCCTATTATACACTATTACCAGTATGGATGGTATATTACGACTACGACAAACAGGAGCACACCTTTGCTATGAATGGGCAAACAGGCAAAGTAGTAGGCACTCCCCCCCTATTAGTTTTAGGCGTATATTCACCTGGTTTGGAGGAATAGCAGGGGGGAACCTTTATTTTCCTTAAGATATTGGCCTATGCCATAGGAGGGGGGGTATTATGGTAAAGAAGCGAACTTTATTATTATTAATTATTATTTTAAGCCTATCTATATCCCTAGTAGAGGCCTCAAATTCCAAACAAAGAGTATATGATTATGCAAAATTGCTCAAGCCAGAAGAGATAGCTCAATTAGAAAAAAACAGCAGAAAAATATAGCAAAAGGCGACAAACAGATTTTATAATACTGACTACAAAAGAGCCTAAGGGCAAGGATGTAGTGGAATATATGGAGGATTTCTACGATGATATGGCTCTAGGCTATGACAGACCCCCCCATGGGAATACGGCCATAATCACTGTAGATATGGAAAATAGAGAAGTGTATTTGGCAGGATTTTATAAGGGAGAGGAATATCTAGATGACTATAGACTAGATTTAATTCGTTATAAAATCACTCCCTATTTATCTAGTAAAGATTATTACACAGCTTTTGATAAATTTATTAAAATAGGCTATAAATACATGGGCATTAAACCCCCCATGTAGATCCAGAAAATATACTATTTAATCTATGGTTTCAAATTATAGTGTCCCTTTTAATTGGAGGAATAGTAGTAGGTTCTATGGCCTATAGTTCTGGAGGAAAAGTTACAGTAAATAGAGGCACCTATATGGATTTCAATAATTCTAGAATAATCAATAGGCGAGACCAATATTTGCGAACTTCTGTATCTAAAACTAGGAAGCCTTCTAATAATAATTCTTCCGGTGGAGGAGGAGGTTTTAGGGGGGGTGGTGGGGGGGGAGGAACCACATCTGGTGGTCATTCCCACAGTGGTAGCAGAGGTAGTTTTAAAATTTTAATATAAGGAGGAAAAATATGTTTAGAAGACAATTTGCCAATGTAGTAGAATGGGAAGAATTTAGAGACGATATGATATTTTGGAAATGGACCAATAGGGAAATAAAAAAAGGCAGTAAATTAATTATTCGTCCTGGTCAAGATGCCATATTTTTATACAATGGTAAAATCGAAGGGATTTTTGAAGACGACGGGGAATACGATATAGAATCTCAAATAATACCTTTTTTTATCTACATTAAAAGGATTTAAATTTGGATTTAATACAGGTATGAGGGCTGAAGTATTATTTGTAAATACTAAGGAATTCATAGTAAAATGGGGGGGCACCCAAAATGCCATAAATATTCCAACTATGGGTTTACCTGGTGGAATGCCCATTCGTGCCAATGGGACTTTTACTTTTAAAGTAAATGACTATATTAGATTAATAGATAATATTGCAGGAGTAAAACAATCCTATTTAGTGGAAGATGTAAAAATTAGAATTACCTCTGTATTGGATCAATTATTGATGAAGTGGATAGTAAAAGAAGGCAAGGATATGTTTAATCTACAGGCTAATTCCTTTGAAATCGCTAAGGGGGGGATTCAAGAAGACTTAGATATGGAAATATTAAATAGTGGAATAACTATTACAGGATTTAATATAATTAGTTTCAATTATCCAGAAGAAATCCAAGAAATGATAAATAAAACTGCCTCCCATAGTATGGTAGGAGATCTAGGAAGATTCCAACAAATTGCCATGACTGAGGGTATATCCTCAGGAAAAGTAAAAGGGGGGGAGGAGCTGCTTCCGATATGGCAGGTATGATGATGGGAATGAATGTAGCCAAAGAAATGATGAAAGGCATGGAGGAATCCAAAACTTCATCTCAAGGTGGAGCAAAACCAAATTTCTGTCCAAATTGTGGTCATAAAACAGGAGAAGGAAATTTTTGCTCTAACTGTGGCCAAAAACTATAATCAAACAGAAGGGACAGGTATTACTGTTTGAAACTGTAAAGCAAATGTAATATAAACGTAATAATAAAATGATATAATTAATCATCTATACAATGAAATAAGGGGGAGAGAAAAATTGGCGAAAGGGCATAGAGCAATATATTTATTAATTGTACTGAGTATAATTTTTAGCAATACAATTTCATTAGGAGTAGCATCGGATATAAATGGACATTGGGCGGAGGAATATATTGTTCAATTAGTAGAGAGAAAAGCTATGTATGTTTATTCTGATGGGAATTTCAAACCTGATCAAAGTATTACTAGAGGAGAATTTATACAGGCAGTAAATAATATTTTCGAATTTGAAGAATTAGCAGAAATAGAATTTATAGATCTAAATGAGGGAGACCCCTTTTATAAAGATATACAAAAGGCCGTATTTGTAGGCTATATTGATGGTTATGAAGATCATAGCATAAGGGTAGATGGCCTAATTACAAGGCAAGAGGCTGCGAAGATATTGTCAATAGCCTCTAGATTAGATGAAGAATATTATGAGAACAAAATTGATTTTAAAGACCAAAAAGAAATAGGAAATTGGGCTATAGATTATGTAAATATAATGGCGAATCGGGAATATATAAAAGGTTATGATGATGAAACTTTTAGGCCTCAAAGGGACATTAGTAGGGCTGAAACTGCGAAGATTTTAGATTTACTATATGAGGATATTGTAGATGCTGAAGAGCCTATAATCCCACCAGATCCACCAGTCATAACTAAAGAAGAGCAGTTTATTAAGATTCTAGACGAATTGCCAAATTCCACTGAAATCACTAAAATAGTGGCAGAGGAAAAAAGTTAAAACTGAACAAGCTAGAAATATTTACAATAGCCTAAATTCAGAGGAAAAAAACTAATATACCTGAGGATAAGGTAGAAAAATTAGTCAGTATAGAGAAAAAAAATAGAGTCTCTAAAGACTCCTATTAAAACCAGTAGCAAGTCTAATATTAGACAGGCCCAAGCCTGGGCAATAGGGAGAGGGGGGCTCACAAAAGATTTGTAGATGCAGCAGAACATTATTGGACTTATGGGGGGGAGTTAATGGGCATTAATCCAGAAATCCTCTATGCTCAAGCTGCCAAAGAAACCAATTATGGTAGATATACTGGTCAAGTAAAGCAAGAGATGAATAATTGGGCAGGGATAAAAATTCTAGAACCTATAGGGGGGGACAATACTTATGACCACGAAATCTTCGAAACCCCAGAAGAGGGAGTAAGGGCACATTTTAATCATATGGGTATATACTGTGGAATATCACCTATAGGTACTCCCCATGCTAGATGGCATAAAACCTCTACTGCATCATGGGCGGGAAGTATAAAATATGTAGAAGATTTAGGTGGCAAATGGGCACCAAATCCAGATTATGGTATTTCCATAATTAGGGATTACTTGAACAAAATATATGCCACAAAAACCCCACAGGAAGAAGACATATTAGCAGCACTGGAATTTAGCAATAAAGTAGAAAATCTAGAGGAAGAAGATGAAGAAGGTTTATTGGAGATTATAGAAAATATGAAAATCTAAAGCCAGCTCAGAAGGAATTGGTACCAAGTAATATTAAGGAAAAACTAATAATTCCTAATAATTAAAAGCCAGGGAGGCAGTTTCTACTGCACTCTGGCTTATTGATTTATCTCTATTATATAGGGCATTGGTATATAATAACTAGTTCCTAGATTTTAGTTTTAATATTTCCCTCACTATCTTGAATGGTAATCCAAGATTCCACTAAGGCGCCGTCCATCCCTTCTAAAATTGCTTTTCTTCTCCTATTTTAAATCTGGATTTTTCTTATAATATTTTGGAGCTTCAACCCTATTTGTGATTTTATGATTCCACTGAATTTTAGGAGCTTTTTCTTTACCATAAAAGCCTATATATAGTCTATTATCTATGGCCTTAGCCCATATTAATATAGGAAAATCCTTATTGTTTTTAAACTTTAAATCTTTCACACCATAGGCTACAGTAGCATCTTGGCCATAGGGTACATAGGGTACAGGCATGGAGTGATTGTGTCTTTCTACAATTTCCAAATCGTTAAGTATGGAAACATTATATAATGTAGAAGCAATTTTACATACACCTCCACCTATGGTAGTGGTTATATTTGAACCAGCATATGACTGGCCTTCTTTATATCCCTTTTCTTTAGTGTAAGGACCTAAAACTTTGTTTTGAGAAAATACTTCTCCAGGAAATAATACAGTACCAGCTAAGGAATCTGCTGCTAATTGGACATTGTATTGCTCCCCCCCTGGCAAAGAACTTGTAAAAATAGTACAAAAAGCAGCCATTAAAATATTGGCACCATTTTCTTTTTGGGCTTTCAAAAATTCTATATCTTCTACCCAAGGTAAATTATCAACAGCCCCCCCAGATATTTTAGGAACATCTATTTTTAAATTCTCCACATTAGACTGAATTTCACTTTCAATTATTAAATCCTCTTCTACAACTTCAGGCTCATAGGTTTCCAAACAAAATAATATGGCAAGATTAGCTAAAAATGCAGAATATTTATTGCTAATTTTCAACACCTCCATTTTAAATCCTTATAATAGTTTTAGTTTTGCACCAGAAAATATTCATATAAGAATTTTACATAATAAAGCAAATGCAGAATAAATATTAAAATATGGGGGGGATAAACCCTTTTAAAATACCTTGAGGTGAAGAAATGATTTGCTAGGGAATCTCCCCCCCAGTTTTTGCTAAATTAGGCTTAAAAGACTTAGAACTTTAACAGCAGCTTGTTTTGTCATTGGTTTTATGGGTTTTAGAGGTGCAGGTGATATTGTAGAACAATTTAGAGAAATGACCATAAAAACCTGGGTTTTTATTACAATAGAAGCCCTCTTAGCTACTTTAATAGGGGATTTAGCCTATTATGCAGCTATAAAAAAAGGAAATGTCTCCATAGTAGCCACCATAATGGCTAGTTCTCCCTTGGTTACTATGCTATTATCTATAATTTTTTTTAGACGAGGAAATAAGTTTATATAAAATATTTGGAGCAGTTCTGATTATTGTGGGAATCAGGATTGTAATGTAGGGAAATATGGTATAATATAAAAAAATATTAGAATACCATAAAAACTTAGAAAGGGGGGATAATATGGAATTTAGAAAATCAATAAAATCTGATATAGATTCTATTATGAATATAATAAAACAAGCCCAAGAATATCTCAAAAATCAGGGACTTGATCAATGGCAAAATAATTATCCAAATATAGATACCATAAATCAAGATATAGATAATGTAAATTCTTATGTTCTAGTGGATAATGGAAAATCCTTGGAACTGTAGTAGTTATTTTGATGGGGAAAAAAACCTATAATACTATTTACAAAGGTGAGTGGCTAAGTCATGGTGAATACACTACAATACATAGACTAGCTGTAGACTCTAATTGCAGAGGTAGGGGGAATTTCTTCTCTAATTTTAGAATATGTAGAGGAAATATCCATAGATAGGGGAATACACAGTATTAAGATAGACACTCATAGAGGAAATATTCCAATGCAGAAGTTTTTGCAAAATCAAGGATTTGAGTATTGTGGGATTATATATTTGGAAGATGGGGATGAGAGATTAGCTTTTGAGAAGGGGGGGTTGTAGGCAAGGGAGCTTTTGCTCCCCCCCTTATTTATTTTTATGAACTTATAAATGCTTCACTTGGTTCATTCATTATGGCATTTAAAAACCAATTATTATAAAACTTCTTCTTTATAGCAAGTATTTCTTCATTATCTGTAATATTATTTTCCCTAAAATACATTAAAATATTAAACATAGATGTGGCATAAATGTGAAACACAAAATCAATATCTATGGAATCTTTTATTTTTCCTGAAGCTTGCAATTCTTTAAGTTCATCGAATACATTACTATTTAATTCTTTACTATATTCTCCAAAATAAAATTTCATCATAACTTCAACAGGTACATTGTACCATGTGTCATTGAAAGCGATTTCTTTTTCAGTACAGATTTCCTCTATGGGAATCATATCACTATCCATTAAAAATAACCTGATTTTTCCTTTTCCTTCGCATATATCTTTTTTTTCTATATCACTCATTAAATATAAATACAAATCATCTTATCATGAAAATACTGATAAAAGCTACCTATGGAAATATTAGCTGCCTTTGTAATAGTTCGAATATCCACGTCCTCATAATCCATGGCAATAAATATATCATATGCAGTATTAATGATCTTTTCTTTTTTTATCTTTAGGCAAATTGAAAAAACGTTT
>JMBX01000266.1_pt1 | contig 13801 bp, 24 predicted proteins | sample 616521 | NCBI WGS metagenome assembly JMBX01 (sample SAMN02727906, study PRJNA239997) | anaerobic digester metagenome | biome: anaerobic digester; isolation source: mesophilic anaerobic digester inoculated with municipal waste water sludge... | place: Germany: Bielefeld University, CeBiTec ...
AAGAAAGCGAACGGTAGTAAGTTCGCTTTTTTCGCCCCCCCATTTTTGCAATACTTAAAATCACATCATTATACATCTTTGCTTATTAACTTCCTTATACCATGTAAAAGGAATGACAAATTGATTAATAATTGTTATTTTTTTGAGATGAAAATAATATCTTTTTTTCGTTTCAAAAAAATGAAATTTGCGGAAGTGTTTTAAAACTTACCAGACTGAAATATCGTCCGGTAAAATGTTTCTTTATTCTTGATAGTCAAAACAAGAAACTGATTACACCTTAATTTGTGTTTTATTGTGACTTTTTAATAATCTAAACAAATGGAAGAATGAAAAAGAAAAATTCATTTTATTTGAAGTATGGCTTAATATTCATTGTACTGTGGATATTTTCCTTGGGTATGTTCGCTCAAAATGTGACCGTAACCGGCACCGTAACCGATATGACAGGAGAACCTCTGATCGGTGTAACTATTCAGGTGGAAGGAACACCGGTGTAATTTGAACCAATATAGAGTCTCGTTGTGATTTTATAAAAATCTACTTATTAATTTTATTATTTAAACCATGTATATGAAATTTAGCATGAAAAGTAAGTGTCGACATTTGCTATCTGTGATGTTAATAGTTCTTTGCATTTCCTGCGAAGATGACAAATCTAAGATAGATACTCCATCACAGCCTTATGACCCGTCGAAACCGGTACTAGTTTCAGATTTTCTGCCAAAGAAGGAGGAGCATACCAGAAGATGGTCATTTATGGTGAAAACTTTGGTAATGATTCCTCTCTCGTAAATGTAACAATCGGGGAAAAAAGGCAGTTTATTATCAATGTGCAAAGCAATAACATGTACGTTTTTGTTCCTTCCGGTGCTTTTTCAGGAGAAGTAGCTGTTACCGTGGGCAGTGATAACAATGCGAAAACAGCGTTGGCCGAAGCTATTTCAACTATCAGAAAAAAAATGGTCGTGGGTACACTGGTCGGTTACCGTAACGAGTATGACAACCAGGGATGGAAAGATGGTCCTTTTGAAACGGCCGCTGGCTTCCGTAATGATGGAGAGATGAGATTTGACCCCCCTCAATCCGCATCACCTATATGTTGTGTACGATGGTGCTGATATTCAGCTTTTAGACCTGGAAAACGAGAGCTTTCCACACCACTCCATCGTTCTTCATTTGGTGGTTGGCGTTTGCGTAGCATCGACTTTACCAACGATGGGCAGTATATGCTGATATCAGTCGACTTTGACGGGTGGGGGGACAGGTACCAGTCCCAGTGTATATATCCTTAAGCGGAACGAGGATGGTTCTTTTACTGATCAGGGTGGCCCACAGATCATCGCTGGTTATAAGCAAACGAATGGTGCCTCTCTTCACCCCCCCGTAAATAACAATGAGTTATATTTCAATAGTTACGAGCGGGGGGGACAGGTCTTTCGTATGGATATAGATAAATACTTCGAAACCATCAACAGCGGTAAAAATTGGGGGGGACCGTATAGGGATAATGGAAATTATACCGAACTCTTTACCATTCAGGATACGGGGGGGTGGGAATTCAAGATCTTTATGCATCCTACCGGGAATTATGCCTATATCATGGTAATTAATCAACATTACATTTTGCGTACTGATTACAACTGGACAGAAAACGTTTCGCTACTCCTTATGTTATAGCTGGACAGGTACGTAGCCCTGCTTGGGTTGATGGTGCCGGAACCACGGCTCGCTTTGATCGTCCTTATTCGGGCGTGTTTGTAAAGAATCCTCTCTACGTTGAAGAAGGGAGGGCAGATGTGTATGATTTTTATATTGCCGATAAGATGAATCATGCTGTCCGTAAAATGACACCGGAAGGCATTGTAAGCACTTTTGCGGGGGGGCGCGGGCGTTCGGGACAGGCAGCCGACAACAATGTCTGGGGGGGAACGGAAGACGGAGATCTGCGTGAAGTGGCTCGTTTCCGTGATCCTACTGGAATCGCTTATGACGAAGAAAATAATATATTCTACATTCTTGATACGGTTGGAAGGAAGATACGTACCATCTCCATGGAATCGGAAGACGAAGAAACAGGAGGTGCTGAAGAAGGAGGTTTTAACGAATAAATACAATGAAAAATATGAATAAATTAATAATCCTGTTTGTTATGATGCTTTCTCTATGTGGAAATACATGGGCACAGGAACAAGTGACTGTGAAAGGGAGGGTCACGGATACAAAGGGTGAAGCAATGATTGGGGGTAAACATCTCCGTGGTAGATGCACCGGGATTGGGAACCATCACTGACATTGATGGAAACTATCAACTCAAAATGGAGCGCTATCAAAAACTTGCGTTTACTTATCTGGGTTATGAATCGGTTGAGGTACTTGTCAAGGATGCGTTAACCATTGATGTAACCATGAAAGAATCATCTGGTAGTGTTCTGGATGAAGTGGTAGTCACAGGATTAGGCACACAAAGAAGATCACAGTAACCGGTGCAGTCACGAATGTGAAAGTGGAGGAGTTAAGGCGTTTTCCCTCTTCCAGCCTCTCGAACGTGCTGGGAGGAAATGTGCCGGGTATCATGGCGATGCAAACCTCCGGTCAACCGGGTAAAAATACTTCAGAGTTCTGGGTAAGAGGTATTTCCACATTCGGAGCGAGCAATAGTGCCCTGATCCTGGTTGATGGTTTTGAACGTAGTAATCTTAACGAGATCAATGTGGAAGATATCGAAACTTTCACGGTATTAAAGGATGCTTCTGCCACGGCTATCTATGGATCGAAGGGAGGAAACGGAGTGATTCTGATTACCACCAAGCATGGTCAGGCCGGTAAGGTAAAGATCAGTGCCAAAGTGGAAACCTCTTACCATAACCGTACCATTACACCCCCCCAGTTTGTAGACGGAGATACTTATGCCGCCTTGGCCAATGAAGCGCGTGTAACGCGTAACATGGGAGTGCTTTATCAACCAGAAGAGTTGGAGATACTTCGTCTGGGATTGGATCCCGATCTCTATCCCAATGTAGACTGGATGGATGTTCTGTTAAAAGACGGTGCCTATAGTTACCGCGCTAACCTGAACCTTAGCGGAGGGGACAAACTACACGTTATTTTGTCTCAGCCAGCTACGTTGAGGACGAAGGGATGTATAAAACCGATGAAAATTAAGAAGGGATTATAATACTAACGCAAATTACCGGCGTACCAACTACCGCATGAACGTGGATATGGATATTACAAGTACCACATTTCTGAAAGCGGGGTTTCCGGGTCACTGGCAAAACGTAACAGCCCCCCGGACTGGGAGACAATGATGTGTGGGGGGAACTTTTTGGTTATCACTCCATCAGTACACCCATACTTTATTATAACGGGCGTATTCCGGCACTGGGCACAGGAAATAGGACAAATCCGTGGGTGAGTGCTACTCAAACAGGATACAACGAAAACTGGGACAATAATTTACAGACCAATGTGACATTGGAACAGGATTTCAATTTTATTACCCCGGGGGGGTTGAGATTTGTGGGTCGCTTTGGATATGATACCAACAACCACAACTGGATCAATCGCCGTCGATGGCCCGAACAATGGAAAGCATTGAACCGTGATCAAAATGGAGAATTGGTCTGGGATCATGTCGCTAGTGCAAGTGATATGTATCAGGAGAGTGGTGGCAGCGGTAACCGTCGTGAGTTCCTGGATCTCTTGTTAAGCTGGGACCGTAGTTTTAACGAAAACCACAATGCAGGGATTACCATGCGTTATACCAGGATACCTTTACTGAGACCGTTAACCTGGGAGGCGATCTAAAGAATGGAGTGGCTCGTCGTAATCAAGGATTGGCAGGACGGTTTACCTACAATTGGAAATACCGCTATTTCTTTGATTTTAACTTTGGATATACTGGTTCCGAGAATTTCGCTGTGGGACACCAGTTTGGATTTTTCCCGCTTTCTCCGGTGCCTGGAATATTGCCGAAGAACCTTTGATCAAGGATAACGTGGATTGGTTGGATATGCTGAAAGTGCGTTACTCGCACGGCAAAGTGGGTAACGACAATATGGGTAACGAGCGTTTCCCCCCTATTTATACACTATTCAGGATTTCTACATGGATAATAATGAACGGAAAGATATGCCCGGTTATAACTGGGGCACGGGTGACTATAACAGGAGTTATAAAGGGATTCACTATTCGCAGGTTGCTTCTCCCTACATTACGTGGGAAGAAGCTACGAAAAATGACCTGGGTTTGGATATTTCTTTGTTCCGAAATAGTTTTTCGCTTACGGTAGACTATTTTACCGAAGACCGTACAGGTATTTATATGGAACGTAATTTTCTGCCTCAGATTACTGGTCTGGAAAGTAAACCAAGGGCCAACGTGGGGGCTGTAGCCAGCAAAGGATTTGACGGAAACTTCGAATTAAGGGAAAAAGCTGGTGAGGTAAATATCACGCTCCGTGGAAACATGACCTACAGTAGGAATGAGGTGCTGGAGCGGGATGAAGAGAACAAGATATACCCCTACCAATACGATCGGGGGGGATACCGTGTGGATCAGCAAAAAGGTTTGATTGCCTTGGGATTGTTTAAAGATTATGATGATATCCGTAACAGCCCAAGACAGCAATTTGGGGGGTTGTACAACCCGGCGACATCAAGTACAAAGACGTCAACGGTGATGGTATTGTTGACGATGGAGACCGTGTGGCTATTGGAGCTACCCGTCGTCCAAACCTGATTTACGGGGGGGTGGGTGCTTCCATCAACTGGAAAGGGTTCGATTTCAACTTTCACTTTCAGGGAGCTGGTAAGTCTACTTTCCCCCATCTATGGTAAGACCGTTTTTGCCTTTAGTGAAAACGATTGGGGGGGTAACATAATGAAAGGAATGCTTGAAGATCGTTGGGTAGATGCCGGAACAGCCGAGCAATTGGGTATTCAGGCCAATGAAAATCCCAATGCTCCTTATCCGCGCTTGAGTTACGGGGGGGAAGCAACAACAACCAACAAGAATCGTCTTTCTGGCTGCGCGACGGCCGTTATCTGCGTCTCAAGAATATGGACATTGGATACACCCTACCCAAAGAATTCACTACACGATACCGCATGTCAGATGTCCGTATCTTTATAGCTGGCTCCAACCTATTGACCTGGTCAAAATTCAAATTGTGGGATCCCGAATCAACCCAGCCGCGTGGAGAAGAATACCCGCTGACAAGGTCGATCACGTTGGGATTAAGTGCTAACTTGTAAATTATAAATCACTATGATAAAGAAATTTTCTATATTATTATTGGCGCTCTTCATACTGGGACTAATACCCTCCTGTTCAGATTATCTGGACTCTGATAGGTATTTTAGAGACCGTACATCACTGGAGACGGTTTTTACAGACAGGGAGCGCACGGAGGAATGGTTGGCTTATGCTTATTCTTTCCTGACGGGTGCAACCGCCGATATCATAGCCAAAGCTGGGAATGGTAGCCCCCCCATGTCTATGATGACGCAATGTATTTCGGGGGGACCGTGATGTTAAATATGACCCAAAAGATGCATGGGACCTTTCTTATAATAAGTTCAGGTTGGGCGAGTACAACGAAAATGAATACAATGATGTCTGGCCGCGTTGCTATAAAGGGATTTACCAGGCTTCGGTATTCATTCACAATATTGATATGAACCTTACCATGACCACCGAAGAACGGCTGGACTATAAAGGACAGGCTCGTTTTGTGCGTGCTTATCTCTATTGGATTCTGCTCCGGAAATATGGACCGGTGCCAATTATGCCAGATGAGGGCATCGATTACACTTTGAGCTATGATGACCTAGCGACTCCCCCCCGTAGTTCCTACGAAGAGGTGGCGGAACTTATCAGCAACGAGATGGTGCAGGCAGCGAAAGAGCTACAATACATCCGGCGCAACGACAATGAAAATATATCGCGTCCGACCAAGGGAGCGGCGTTGGCTACTCGTGCCTATGCTTTGATTTTCGCTGCCAGCCCATTGGCCAACGGGAATGACGATGAATTCGCGCGGGCAATGGTTGATGACCAGGGACGACGCCTCCTTTCTCAAGAGTATAGCGAAGAAAAATGGGCTAAAGCAGCCGCTGCCGCGAGAGATGTAATGGAGTTGGGTACTTATGACCTGTACACGGCAGCGTTTACTTCCACGGACAATGGTCCACATGATCGCCCCCACCATTGTTCCACCGGCAGATGCTGAATTTTCCAATCAGGATTGGCCCAATGGCTGGAGAAATATCGATCCCTTCAAATCATATCGTAATCTATTTACCGGAGCGGTATCCCCGGTAGATAATCCAGAGTTGATCTTTCGAGGATACATAATACAAGTGAAGTCGCTGCCATGGTAATACACCAGATGCCGCGCGATTTCGGAGGTTGGAACACACATGGGCTAACCCAAAAAAAATGGTGGACGCTTATTATATGAATGATGGTGCCGACGTGCCGGGGGGGAAGGATAAGGAGATAGGCCGCGGCGATGGTTCAGAACGCTTGACAGGATTTACTACGCAGGAGGACGTGGCTGCCGGGCGATATCGCCCCCTCGGACGGGATGTCTCGTTACAATATGCCAACCGTGAGCCCCGTTTTATGCTTCCGTGGCATACAACGGTGCTGTGTGGCATTACCTGAGCCGTCCGGAACCGGGTGACCGTCATCGTCAGACGTTTTATTACCGCGGCGGGGGGGGTAATGGTTTTATGAACTCTCCGTTCCATCTACGGACTGGTATTGGGGGGGTGATGAAATTTGTGGATCCACAAGATGCTCCCGGCAATATCCGGTTAAAGGCGGAGCCGGCCATACGCTACGCCGATATACTGTTGCTCTATGCTGAGGCATTGAATGAGCTGGATGCTACCTATGGCATCGAGTCGTGGGATGGATCTGCCACCTACAGCATCAGTCGGGATATAGAGGAAATAAAGAAAGGGGGGGTACGTCCCGTGCGCATCCGTGCCGGTTTACCCGATTATGCTTCGGGAACCTATAACAGCAAGGATGTTTTGCGGAGCGCATTGAAACGCGAGCGGATGATTGAATTAATGGGAGAAGGGAACGATACTTTGATCTTCGTCGCTGGAAAGATGCCGCGGTGGAAGAAGCACTACAAATTTATGGCTGCAACGTGATCATGAATGCGGAACGAAGAGAAGAATTCCATCAACCGGTGGCTATCTTTAATCTTGCTTCCACATTTTCTCCCAAATTGTACTTCTGGCCCATCAGCCACAGTGAATTAAAGCATAATAATCGTCTAACACAGACTCCGGGATGGACTTCGTACGACTAGACTTAAATAAAGAGGAATATATGCAGAAAATATACACTTTAATCGTCCTTATGGCAGTGGTGCTGCTGGGGGGGACTTCATGTAACGATGAATGGAAAGATGAGCAATATGAACATTATATTGCTTTCCGTTCCCCATTGAATAACAAAGGGGGGGTAACAGAAATTTTGTTCCGTATAGCCGGAAAGGAGCCGATGGTAGTTCCCAGGAAGGTAAATCAAACTATCAACTTCCGTTGATTGTCAGCGGTTCCACGAATAATCAGCAAAATATCAAAGTAAATGTTGCGCACGATCCCGACACATTGCAAACATTAAATTTAGCCCGTTATCAACATCGGACCGATCTGTTTTATGTGGATATGGGAGAAGAGAATCTGGGATTTGTTTCATTTCCAGGAACAGTAGATTTTAAACCAGGTGAAGATGTTAGCCTGCTGGATATCAGTTTCGACTTTCGGGGGGGATAGATATGTCGCAAAAGTGGGTGCTGCCATTGACCGTGGTTGATAATGCTTCTTCCGATTATAAAAGCCATCCGCGTAAAATTATGCCAAAGCCATCCTGAGAATATTACCTTCAATAGTTTCTCGGGTAGATATTCGGGAACGACATTGCAAAATTTTGTAAAGGGGGGGACGAAGGAAGTGGTTCTATCGTAGCCAATACTGTCACCGGATATGTTGTGGATGATCATACAATTTTCTTTTACGCGGGAAACATTGACGAAGATCGTACCGACCGTGCCAATTATAAGCTATTTGCTGAATTTAACGGAGCAGAGACCGGAGGGATTGTCAACTTTTACGTCGAAAACCCCCCCGAATTGAACTTCGTGAACCACAAGGAAGCTTCCTATCGAATCATAGAGGAGATGGACGCTGTACGGCCATACTTATTGCGTCGGTATGTAATTATAAACAATATCGATTATGAGTATAGTGATTATACAGCTGTGCCGGGTTCCAGTATTACATATATAGTAAGAGGTTCTTTGACGCTCGTACGTACTATAAATACACAGATACCGGATGAAGATCAGGCTATTGAGTGGTAACTAATTTTTGAGCACGTGGTAAGCTTCCCAAGGTTTTCCACGTGCTTATTTCTTTTGGTATTTTTGATCTGTCCCAACGTATCAAAACCCGATCTTATCGTAAATCCCTCTTTTATTAAAAATAATTGTTTACTAATAATAATGCTTCGTTAAAACTTCATTTATAATACTGACAGTCAATAATTTATATCAGATACTCAGAAAGTATCATACTCTATTGATATTCAGTGAATTATAAGAGTCGAATTTTTAAAAATTACCGAAGTATTGTAATAATATATAAAGATGAATAGATTTTTTTTGCTGTTTAGCCTGTTTCCCTTTTTATCATGGAGTCTTGCCAGGCAAACAGATCTGGAAACGTTAGCATTCCAATTGAACTCACAACGGAGTTGCGTGCTCCATCGTATCCCTGGTAACGATTGATCCATACTTCAATGCTTGGTCTAATGCTGATAACCTATATGACGATCAGGTTCGTCATTGGACTGGAAAAGAGTTCCCTTTGCTGGGGGCTTTAAGGTAGATGGAGAGACATATCGTTTCTTGGGAAAAGAAAACTTACCGTTAAAACCACTTCTTCCGACAGTCCACGAAGAAAAGTGGATGGGTAAATATACATTCGAACAACCAAATGGGGAGGAATGGAAAACATCGGTTTTAATGATGCCGGATGGAAAACCGGAACTTCTGCGTTTGGTACGCCCAACGAACCCTATTTGTCTACTCTGTGGCAAACCAAGGATATCTGGGTGAGACGTACGTTCGACCTTCAAGAGGATTTGACCGATAAAAACATTTTTTTGCATTATTCACACGACGATATTTTTGAGTTGTATATTAACGGAGTCCAGGTTGTTAAAACCGGTTATTCCTGGAAATATAACGTAGTGGAAGAGCTTTCAGAAGAAGTGAAGGCTACGCTGAAAAAAAAGGAAAAATATCATAACAGCTCACTGTCATAACAGAACCGGAGGGGGGGATATGTTGACTTTGGCCTTTATGAAAAGAAGATAATAAAACTTCATTTATTCAGACAGCTGTTCAGAAAACAGCCAGCGTGCTGCCCACGCAAACCATATATACTTTTGATTGTGGTCCGGTTGAACTGGATGTGATCTTCACGACCCCCCCTTGCTGATGGACGATCTGGATTTGCTTTCACGTCCTGTGAGCTACGTTTCATATCAGGTAAAGTCTAAAGACAATATGTCGCACGAAGTGCAGATATATTTGGAAGCTACGCCACAATGGGCGGTAAATGATGATAGTCAGCCCGTTGGCTTCGAAAAAATTGAAAAGAGGAACTCCTTTTTCTTAAGACAGGCACCACGCAACAACCTGTCCTGGAAAAGAAAGGCGACAACGTTCGTATCGATTGGGGGTATTTTTATCTTGCAGGTCATCGTGACGAAAATTCTACTTTGAGCTTCGGCGATTACTGGACTATCAAGAAGGGATTTCAGACCACAGGACAAATTTCTGAAACTCCAGCCGGAGATCTTTCCGGAAATATGGCAAAAAAAGATGACGGCTCTTGGGTACAGTAGAAACCTGGGAAAGGTTGGCTCTGATAAGAAATCCGGTTTTATTATGCTGGGTTACGATGATATCTATTCGATTCAGTATTTTGAGAAAAATCTGAAAGCCTACTGGACTCACGATGGTAAAACCGATATTTTTCAGGCGTTTAAAAGTGCAGAAGCCGACTATGCCACGATCATGGGACGTTGCGACAACTTCAACCGGACCATGATGGCTGATGCCGAAAAGCGGGAGGTGGAAAATATGCGGAATTGTGTGCTCTGGCTTATCGTCAGGCGATATCAGCCCATAAATTGGTGAAAGATGAAAACAGTACTTTGTTGTTTTTATCGAAAGAAAATAACAGTAACGGCTCCATCGGAACGGTAGATGTGACCTATCCGTCATCGCCTCTTTTCTTACTTTATAACACGGAGTTGATGAAAGGATTGATGAATCATATTTTCTATTACAGTGAAAGTGGAAAATGGACCAAGCCTTTTGCAGCACACGATGTGGGAACTTACCCCCCCTGGCTAATGGTCAAACTTACGGAGGCGATATGCCCGTGGAGGAATCCGGGAATATGCTGATCCTGACAGCGGCACTCGCTGAGGTAGAAGCAATGCCGGGTATGCTGAAAACATTGGGAGGTACTGACTACATGGACCGATTATTTGGTGAAGGAAGGGCTTGATCCTGCTAACCAGCTATGCACCGACGATTTTGCCGGACACTTTGCCCACAACGCCAATCTTTCTGTCAAAGCGATTATGGGTATAGCCTCGTATGGTAGACTGGCTGGTATGTTGGGTAAACGGATATTTCTAATAGATACATGAGTATAGCAAGAGACATGGCTAAAGAGTGGGAAAAGATGGCTAATGATGGTGATCATTATAAACTCACTTTTGATAGATCGGACACTTGGAGTCAAAAATACAATTTGGTTTGGGATAAATTGTTAGGATTTAATATCTTTGATCCGCAGATTGCAGTAAAAGAAATGGCATATTACCGAACCAAGCTAAACAAATTCGGATTGCCTTTGGATAATCGTGCTACCTATACCAAATCTGATTGGATTATGTGGACAGCAACTCTTACAGGAGATAGAGACGATTTTAATGCTTTAGTAGACTTGGTATACAAATATGCGAATGAAACTCCGTCTCGCGTACCTTTAAGCGATTGGCACGATACGGTTACTGCTGAAAGAATGAATTTCAAAGCACGTTCAGTTGTAGGTGGATATTTCTTAAAAATGCTGGAAGATAAATTAATCAAATGATTCCGATATTAATAAAGTATTAAGAAGCTGAGTCTGCTCCGAAAACCCCCCCAAAATCCGATTTCAGGAGGTTGCAACTCGCTGGAAATCAATGGTATTTTTTTGTGGAATTTTCAGCAAAAAAAGACTTATCGGAGGGGACTCATAAGCTTGAACTTGTAATTGAAAAGATGAGAAAAAGGGTAGTTGTATTAATTAGTGTGTTGCTTTTGTGCATTCATGTTAATAGCAGTGAAGTAAAATTCAAAAAAAATTTTTCCGCATCACAGCATCTGTTTGTTTCAGAACAGCATATCATCCGTGCTATGGAATTATTTGATAATAGTGTTTCAAGCTTTTTATAGGAGATGAAATGGTAATGGCCAGATACTATAACCCTAATACTGGAAAACCATCCGATGAGAAGGGAAGTATTTGGATGTATACCAGTTCTGTTGAAGCATTGAATACAATTCTGAAATCTATTAAAATCAAAAGATAAAGGGAATACAGTATTTTATTACAAACATTTCGATAAGTATGTACAATTATTGCAGAAGCTATACAATAACGCTGACTATTATTTAGGAACATTCACTTTAACTTCCTATACTCAAACTGCTGAATGGACTGTATACGGTGTGCATCGTGGTGATGTCAAGGGGCAAGCGAAAGTTGAAGGAATAGAGAATGTATATGATGATCAAATGTGGTTAATACGGGAATTGTTGAAGTCTTATAAATTGACAAATAACACGAATTTTCTTGAAAAAGCGGAATATTTGACAGCTTATATCCTCGACGGCTGGGATTGTACAAGGGATGAAAACGGTAAAGAAATAGGTGGAATTACCTGGGCCCCCCCGGTTATGTAACTAAACATGCTTGCAGCAATGCGCCTATCATAAGTTCGTTGGTATGGCTTCACGAAATCTATAAAGACAAGGATGATATTATTCAGTGTCGCTATATAGACGCTGTAGATAAGAAATCACGGAAAGAACAGAAGCTAAAAAAAGTCATTACTACCTCTCTTTTGCAGAAAAAAATCTACAATTGGCAAAAGCATCATTTGCTGCGGGCGGATGGCGTTTATGATGATATGATGGGAGGATGCGCTCCGCGAAATCCACAGACCGAAATAGTTGATGGCGTTATTTACCGGCAAGGTATTGTATGTAGAGATAGGGTAGGACCGGCTATTTCCTATAATAGCGGAGCAATGCTTTCCGGAGCATCCGAATTGCATCGTGTAACCGGTGAAAAACAATATTATACCGATGCTGTAAATTTAGCTGATGCGAGTTTTTCGTACTTTGCAAAAAAAAGGTGCGGAACTTCCTGGTTACTATACATATGATATCAGTGGATTCGGAAATTGGTTTAATGGAGTCTTGCTGCGTGGTTTTATAGATCTTTATCCGTATTATAAAAATGTAGGAGCCTATATTGATACTTTCCAGCAAAACCTCGATTATGGGTATGAAAACTATTTCTATAAGGGTTTTCTGCCCACCAATCTGCTTATGGGATGGGACAACGATATAAGTAAAAATGATACTGAAGGGATGTTTAGTTTTACTTTTGCGGCAGAATATGCTCTTCTATCACAATATGAGTTACTTAAGTAAATTTAGAAAGAACTAAATGCTAAAAAAAGAAACAGATAAGAAGTCCAGAAGAAAAGCAATAGCTGCGTTGGGTGCAGCAGTCGTGACCGGGATCATCAATCCATTCCATAAATAAATAGAGTTTATGAAAAAGATTTATTTACTTTAATTGTTCTTTTGTTAATGTTTTGCGGAAATATTTTATCACAAAATACTACTAACATTTCAATTGTTGACCGGCCAAATACGAATGTGTCTAACTCAAATTACGTTTCCAGCAGATTTCCCTTACAACCATTACATTTTATCAAGCTTCCCGTGGGAGCCGTGAAACCAAAAGGATGGATTGAAAAAACATTATTGCTGCAAAAAGATGGCTTGTCCGGAAATCTGGGCGAAATAAGCGCATGGCTGGATAAAGATAACAATGCCTGGCTCGGAACTGGAACCGATTACGGTTGGGAAGAAGTTCCTTATTGGTTGAAAGGATACGGAAATATGGCATATATATTCAATGACAAGAAGATGTTGGAGGAAACCAAAATATGGTTAGAGGCCGTATTTGAAAGCCAAAGAAGAGACGGATATTTCGGCCCGTATATAGAAAAAAAACGGCAGACCTGATTTATGGGGTAATATGATAATGGTGCGGTGCTTACAATCGTATTACGAGTATGCCAATGACAACAGAGTTATCAGTTTAATGACCGATTATTTCAAATGGCAACTGAGTTTATCTGACGACATGTTCCTGAAAGATTATTGGGAAAATAGTCGCGGAGGAGATAATCTGTTGAGCATATATTGGTTATATAATATAACAGGAGATAAATTCTTGCTTGACTTAGCAGAAAAACACATCGTAACACCGCTGACTGGAGACAACGATCCGCACTTCCTAATTGGCATAACGTGAACATTGCGCAATGTTTTAGAGAACCTGCCACCTACTTTATGCTATCAAAAGACTCTGTCGATCTGGTGGCTACCTACAATGTGTATAATTTA
>JMBX01000267.1_pt1 | contig 13790 bp, 26 predicted proteins | sample 616521 | NCBI WGS metagenome assembly JMBX01 (sample SAMN02727906, study PRJNA239997) | anaerobic digester metagenome | biome: anaerobic digester; isolation source: mesophilic anaerobic digester inoculated with municipal waste water sludge... | place: Germany: Bielefeld University, CeBiTec ...
GGATGTGTTGAATCAATATAATCCTTCAATACGTGCAGGTCGATGTCGAAATCCTGAAGTACCTGAATAGCCATCCCCCCTCGCCATCACGCAGGATGCCAAGCATGAGATGTTCAGGCCCAATATAGTTGTTTTGGAGCCGGCCTGCTTCTTCACGGCTGTAAGCCATGATGTTTCGGACTCGTTGAGAAAAGTTGTTGTCCATTATTTATTTCTATTAAGTTTAGACATTTGCATTCTACTGAACATTAAAGTAAACTTGATTTTATCTTCTTCCTTTTAACTTACCAAATAAAAACAAGATTGTTTATTGGATTTTGGTTTGTCATCAGTTGTTTTTTGTTCGTTTTGTTTAACGCAAATGTTCCTTTCTTTAGCTGTGTTTAATCTACAAATATAAATTTTTATTTTCAATAATTCATGATGAAATGCTTTTCTTCAATAAAATTTATACTTATTGACTGCAGTTGTAACTATTAATGCAAAACAGTGCCAATGTGGTTCAATTCGATCACACACTAATTATACACTTCTCAACCTTTGTTTAATGAAATGGTGATTATATTTATCTGTCGCCTACTAAAGTTTCTTTTGTTGCAACCTAAGCAAGATGAATGTTGATATCCAGTGCGTTAACAACAATTTTTGATGTTCTGGGTTTTGGAACCGACTCATTTAATCAATACTTTGGCAATTATTCTTTAAATGCCTGACAATCAGCGAAAAGAGCCACTGGGTTTTGGATAGGTCTATTTTGTTTGTAATTAATGGATTGCATGGCATTTCGATACTATTTTACCGGACTGCTGATTTTATGAGCGATAATTTTTTTAATGTTGGCTAATGGCTATATGTGAAAAAAAATCAGATGGCATTACAATCTTTTTCTTTTCAATACTATCCAAACAATCATGGGCGCTCCAAAAATAGCAGTGACAGCGTTTACAGGCAATGTCCTGTTTGCAATTGGAATTTGTGAAACTATGTCGCACATCAGCATCAGGATGCTCCCCCCCAGGAGAATGGTTGCGGGAAGTATAGTCCTATGATTTACTGTACCAAAAAAAGCGCGTGCAAAATGAGGTATTACAACACCTACAAAAGCGATCGGGCCTGTGAATGCCGTTACAGATCCGGTAATAATTGCAGAAAGGGAGATAATAATAATTCGTGTTTTCCTTACATCCAATCCGCTGCTGGCAGAGTAGTTCTCGCCTAACAGCATGCTGTTCAAAGCCTTCTGAAGGAAAAAAAGCTACAGCGATGCCTGGTAGAGACAGCATAAGCATTAAAGGGATTTTTCCCATGTAACCCCCTCCAATGCTGCCAAATGTCCAGGTCACAAATAGTTTTAGAGAATCTGGGTCGGCGAAACTCTGCAATATTGTTACTATGGCGCTGGCAACGTATCCGAAAATCATACCTAAAACGAGTATGGTTATTGAGTCCTTTATTCGTGCAGATACAACAAGTATAAGCACCAGAACCGTAGCAGCACCTGAAATGGCAGCTATTATTTGTGCCATACTGCCCATCGCTGCGATGAATGGATACACAGCTGTACCGCTGAACATTGTAAGTATGGCAACACCCAGCCCTGCACCTGCGCTTACTCCTAGCACATCGGGGCCTGCAAGCGGGTTTCGAAAGAGTGTTTGCATCAGTAAGCCAGCAAGGGAGAGTGATGAACCTGCAATTATGGCAGTGATAGCTTTCGGTAGACGATAATTGCGGATGATTTCATCAATGATGTTATCACCCGAAGAACTAAAAAGTGCATACCATGCCTCTTTGACCGTGATGGATGCATTGCCGGTAAAATATCGGCAACAAAAGCAGCGATAAGCAGGATACCCAGCAATAGAAATATGACAGATCTATTTTTCACGTGCCGGTATTTCCTCCAAAGGTTTAATGTATGTGAATCTATACCCTAACAGTTGCTCCGGGTATGCAGCCTTAATCAGATCGGAGAGAACCAGGTCGGGGTTAGCAACAGCGCTCTCAAAATAATCGTTTCCTCCGGAAGGTGTTACCCGGTTACGGTTGTTATACACATGTCTTTTTTTACCGATTCCAATAACAGATATTTGGCATCTTTTTCTACCAGTTCCCCCGTAGGTCCCGGCATCGCATCCGAACCAGAATTCAGCATTCCCGAACTGAGTCAATATCGACTCAATGTCTAGTCCGATGCTTCCCGTCGCGGAGTTGTTTTTATAGCGGTAATCTAGTTGCGCATCACGGAAAAGAGATGCATTGAAACTTTGCCCCCCCGGGAATATACCAAGTTCCCTGAAAGTTGTCGCCAGGCAATACTGTATATTGTTTCGACACACTCTTTACTTTCTCCTTAATGGCAAGATAACGTTTTTTCCATATCGTTGAAAATGCTATCACCCAAAACCTCTTTATCGAAAAAAAGCAGCTATCAGCTTGATCCACTCCGCGCGGGCAAGCGGCGACTTTTCCATCCACTCAAGTGAGCTGATGACTGGAAATCCCGCCCTGATAAGTTGTTCACTGTATCTGTCTACCTGTGCATAAGCTGAATTGATGACGGCCTGGGGGGGCCTCAAAGCCATTGTTTTCTCAATGTTCGGTTTAAAAGGATCACCCAGATCTATAATCTCTCCCGACTCAATTTTCTGCAAAATGGCAGAATTATATATCCTGAAACCGTCAGTCACACCTTTAATAGAGTGTTGTTCATTGAGAAGATAGAGAAACTCGAAGTATGAGAATGAGTTCATAACAAGTGAGCTTATCGGTATTTTCAGTTTAATTCCTTCATCACCAGCATCCATGCCAGTCGAATCCTCCTTATAAAGATAATATACTGCATAAGGTTTATTATCTTTTGTCCAGGGGGGGTTATTGATTGTCACTTTAGTAAATTCATTGAAGTGTTCAATCCTGAAACCCTCAGCATAATTAATAGCAACAGATGAGTTGGGGGGGATCAGCTCCTCCGCACTCTTGTCGCGGTCCTGCCGTGGATGGCATCCCCATGGCAGTGAAAAAAAGAGAGGATGAGTATTGTGAATATATGATTATATTTATTCTGTATTATTTTTATTTTCATTCTTATCATCCTTATTATCTTTATTATCCTTGCCATCCTTTTTCTTTTTCTTTTTCTTTTTGATTTTGATGGAGTCGTAAGCCGGAAAATTTGCATTACTTGATTTATAGCGCGTTGTAACGCGTGGTTCGGCTTTTGATCCGGGTACGTATTCATGACGGAACATGTTGAAAAAGAGGATGAAGAGAGATAGTAAAAGCGGTCCGAATATTACACCCCCAGAATCCGAATAAAGGAATACCTATAAGCACACCGAACACTGTGATTAACGGATGTATATCGGCCAGCTTCTTTTGCAGCAGAAAGCGAGCTACGTTGTCTACTCCGCCTATTATAAAAAAACCGTATATTAGCAAAGCCACACCGTTCACATAATCGGCATTCAGCAACAGGCTTATACCAGTGGGACCCACACTATCATTGTACCACAAGAGGGAGGATGGTTGAAAAAGCAGTAAGGATGGCATACAACAGAGCATTTTCTACTCCAAAAAAAAGAGATATCCCAAATAGGCAAAAACACCTTGAATAATTGCCATAAGTGGAATTCCAATGGCATTAGCCTGAATAATAAGCAGCGTCTCTTCACCTAAAATCTGCTTATTCTCTTCCTTGAATGGCAGTATTTCCCTGATTGCTGTTTCGAACTCATCATTGTTGAAAAGCATGTAATATAAAACGAAAAGAATAACAACAACGTTGATGACAAATAAATAAATGCTGCTTCCAAGTATTTGCAAAAGATTGCTACCTGCCTTTGGCAGGGCGGCCAGATTTTCAGGTGTGAAAAGTTCGAATCCTATTTTCTCCTCAACCGAATTAATAAAATCGTTTATCTGTTGCATAATAGCTTCCGGATCAATCGATATACCCGAAAGGTGTCGATTACCAAAAAGCCATCCCGGTAAGGGGTATTAGAAAAGGATAAGCACCTCCATAACAATAAGAAACGCACTTAACGACTTTTTGAATTTGAGCTTTTGCGTGAGATATCTCTGTTGCCCGTTAACCATCACATACAGAGCTGCAGCTCCCAAAAAAACCACTCATGTAAGGGCGTGTGTATTTGAAGATGATCAGTCCCAACAGGATTAAAAAAAACCAATCAGAATATACTTATACTGTGATTTTTTTCTCTCTCTCTGTTTATCTATCTCAAACCGTTCTTCTATCATGTGAGCATTTTGGGAAATATACTGTTTTCAAAAGGTTACAGGAAGTCTTCAGGTTTCGAAAAACCTCCTTCTATAAGAGCCTCTTTGGCTTTTTCATAATCTGACATTTTTACCTGCATCTCAATATTCCCAAATGAATAAGCCAACCTGCTGGAAACCAGATTCTTCATATATGTCTCAATTCCCCTCATCTCCATAAATGTCTGTACGATGGTCACATCAGCAGGGAATGTGAATATTTTAACAGTTACAAAACTTTCTTCCATAGTTGTATGTTGTATATTGTATATTGGATGTTTATTTAATTCCACATCGTAAAATTACGCTTTTTCAGATAAAACCGTGTTTCTTCATTTATTTGAATGAAATTTAATTATTATGAAATATAACTACCATATTTATTATAATGTATAAAACAGCTTTAATTACAGGTGCAACCTCCGGTATAGGAGAAGCTACTGCTATCAAGTTTGCAGAAAACGGAGTTAATGTTATCATTACAGGCCGTCGCAACGACAGGCTTATTCAGTTAAAAAAACAAACTTGAGCAGTTAAATGTTCGTGTTCTTATCAGATGTTTTGATGTGCGGGATGAAGCCGCTGTAAAAGAGTCCCTCGGAAATCTGCCCGAAGAGTGGAGGAAGATAGATATTCTGGTGAATAATGCCGGGCTTGCTGCCGGCCTCTCTGCTCTGCAGGATGGAGATATTAATGATTGGAACCGAATGATCGATACCAACGTGAAGGGATTGCTTTATGTAACCCGAACAGTTGCGCCGGGAATGGTGGATAGGAAGACCGGCCACATAATCAATATAGGATCTATTGCAGGTAAAGAGGTATATCATAACGGTAATGTCTATTGTGCAACCAAGCACGCAGTTGACGCTCTCACAAAGGGGGGGATGCGAATTGATATGCTGCCTTATTGTGTCAAAGTGACACAAATTTGTCCCGGAGCGGTTGAGACCGAGTTCTCAATCATACGGTTTCACGGTGATAAATCTCTGGCAGATAAGGTATATGAAGTATATGAAAATCTTGTAGCTGCCGATATAGCCGATTGTATATGGTTCGTGGTATCCCGGCCTCCGCACGTGAATATTAACGATATGGTTGTTATGCCTACAGCACAAGCATCGGCATCTGTTTTCCATAAAAAGTGAACTTTTTTTGTTTAGTTAAATTATACGAAGACATGCTTGACCTTGATTATGCTGACTCAAAAAAAAGTATAGCCTTGCTCATTTGCACTTTGGCATTGCTCTGAAACTTCCGATTTAATTGAATAATATGAAAATAATCAAAATTTATCAAACCTCAATCCTTTTGTTAATGATTTCAACCTTGTTGCAGGCACAGGAAAAACTTACCTATCAAACTCCTCCCGTAGAGATGCTAAAGCTGGTGGATATCGAGAGAGCCCCCCCAATTGTAGATATTGATAGTAAAGGTGAACAAATGTTGTTCTATTACCGTAACACATTTAAGACGCTTAATGATCTTAGTCAGCCTGAGTTGCGTCTTGCAGGATTACGTATCAATCCTGAAACCAACATATCAAGTAACATTACATATTACAACAATATCTGTTACAAAAAAAATAATGGATGACAAGATTCAGCAAATTACTGGACTGCCTGAAGAACCACGTATTGCTTATGTCTCTTTTTCACCAGATGAGTCAAAAATAGCTTTTACCCATACATCAAACAGCGGCGTAGAGCTATGGATTGCCGATTTGAAAACACTTCAAGCACGAAAGTTGACTGATGCCTTATTAAATGCCAATGTTGGATTCCCATACAGGTGGATTCCAAATGGCAACGGTTTATTGGCATTCATGCTACCTGAGAATCGGACAGAGCTTAAGGATCAGAAAGTTACCCTTCCAGAAGGGCCGGTTGTGTCGGTTAGCGACGGGCAGGTATCACAAAACCGCACTTACCAGGATCTTCTGAAGAACCCCCCCGTTGATGAAGCCAACTTCGAAATATTGATGACCTCAGAGTTATACACTGTTAATTTAAACGGAGTAAAAACATTATGGAAAGAGGCCGGAATGTATATTGATGAAACATACTCTCCCGATGGTAAATATATGATATTAACCACAATATCGAAACCTTTCTCTTACGCTGTGCCTTTTTACAGTTTCCCAAATACTACTGATATTTATACTTCCGATGGCAAATTTATTATGAATTTCAGCAGACAGCCGTTGCTCGATAAACTTCCTGTTGGCTTTATGGCAACCTTCGAAGGGAAACGAAATATCAGGTGGCGTGCTGACAAACCGGCAACACTAGCCTGGACAGAGGCTTTGGATAAAGGTGATCCGACTGTTGAGGCAGAGTACCGCGATGAACTGTTTCAGCTAAATGCACCTTTACGGGTGAACCCTGCTCCCTGATTAAAACCATTAACCGCTTTTCCGGGATCACATGGGGGGTAATGATAACTTTGCAGTTGTTTATGACAGATGGTGGAATACAAGGAATAATAAAGCATATCTTATTAATCCTTCCGAGAGTAATTTGTCACCGAAAATTTTGTCTGACAGAAATTATCAGGATTTGTATAATGATCCCGGAATCATTCAAACAGAAAAAAAACGAATATGGAAGGTATGTGATGCGTATTGACGATAGTTCCACTGTTTATCTTTTCGGTGACGGATATACGGCAGAAGGGCAGTTCCCTTTTATTGACGCACTCGATCTGAAGACACTAAAAAAAAGAAACGTATATATCAATGGGCCGGCACAAATCAGGCAGAAGAGCTGATTTCTTTTATAGACAGCAAGGCGGGTACACTTATCACCCGTATAGAATCACCCACCGAGTTTCCCAACTATTACATACGTAACCTTAGAAAGAGGATTGCCAATATTCCTCTTACATCATTCGGGAATCCTTTTAAAAGTATTGAAGGTGTACACAAAGAGGTGATAAGTTATGAGAGGGAAGATGGGGGGGTTAAGCTATCGGGAACGTTGTACCTTCCCGAAGGTTATGATATGGAAAAAAAAGGAGAAGCTTCCGATGATAATGTGGGCTTATCCTGCAGAATATAAGGATAAGAACAGTGCGGGACAGAGCAACGCCAATCCCAACAGTTTCACCTACCTTTCATATGGAAATCCAATCTATTGGGTTACTCGCGGTTATGCCATACTTGATGATGCCTCATTTCCCATTGTGGGAGAGGGTGGCGAGCAGCCTAATGATACATTTACAGAGCAGTTGGTAGCAAACGCCAAAGCGGCAATTGATGCGGTGGATGCACTGGGGGTATATTGACCGTAAACGTGTGGCTGTAGGCGGACATTCTTACGGCGCTTTTATGACCGCTAACCTGCTCACCCATTCCGATCTGTTTGCCGCAGGTATTGCAAGGAGCGGGGCATATAACCGTTCGCTTACACCTTTCGGCTTTCAGAGTGAAGAACGTAACTACTGGGAAGCGACCGATGTGTATGATGCAATGTCGCCCTTTATGCATGCCGATAAGATGAAGACACCAATGTTGCTTATTCACGGAGAGGCAGATAATAACTCAGGGACGCATACAATGCAAAGTGAACGCTATTTTCAGGCATTAAAGAGTTTTGGTGCTCCTGTACGGTTGGTGATTTTACCACTCGAAAGCCACGGTTACGTTGCCAGGGAAAACGTACTTCACCTGCTTTGGGAGCAGGATCAGTGGCTGGAGAAACATGTGAAGAACCGCAGCGGTAAATAAACTCTCTTTGTGATCTGCGGTGATACTATTTTAAAATTTCAAATTCTATTCTGTCACCTGTAAGTATATTGTTGCGATTGCAAAAACCGGCGTTCACCTCTACCACATAGAGCGCAGGTGCGACTGAAGCGTAATTCCACTCTTTTAAAGGTGTGGTGTTGGGTGGATGGTTATGATATTTTTGTTGCTATCAACGAAAATGATATCAAGAGGAATATAGGTGTTTTTCATCCAGAAACCCTGAATCTGCTCACTGTCGTGAATGAAAAGCATACCTGCATCTTCAGGCATTGAATTGCGATACATAAGTCCACGGGCACGTTTTTGTTCATCATCGGCCAACTCTATATCAATTATAGCAAGGGTGTCAGAAGTTGACTGGCTTATAAAAAGCAGTTCCCCCCCTTGTTTGGTAAAAGGGATATCTAATGCCTCGGTTTGTTGAAATATTACATTTTTTGTTATCGACCGGTTTCAATATAAAATAGAGTGCCAAACCTAAAGTAACAATCAATAATGCAATTAAATACATTCTCCGGTTGCCTTTTTTTTAATTTGTGATGAGCTCTTCATTTCAATGTTTTAGATGTTATATGTTTTTTTATTGACTTTATTATCTTCTTATATTAAACATTTTAAGCTAGTTTTATGTTTACTCTGCAATATTTTAAAGTGAATGACACTTGATGATATTTATGTAGACTGAAATTTTGTCAGTCTATTTGCAGGTTTTTTTTGCAGGTTTAATGAAACCATTATGAATCAAAGATTAGTTTCAGCTAAAATCACTCTTAATCAATGAAATAATTAATGCAAAAGTGCGACGATAAAGATATTCTCCGATATGTCAGAAGCCATTATTTTATGGATAATATTCATTGCTTAAAGGAATAGTACCATTATATCCGCATACAAAAATAATATTTTAAATAATTGAATATGAAACATATAATATTTCAGTTGATACACATAATTAATTGCAGGTTTAAATATCAAAGGTTATATACAGCTATAAGAATAAAACTAAATGATCGTATAAAATATTATAAAAACAAATTTGGCACAGAATTCGCTGTTTAGATTATGTCAAGTTTCAGATTATGTCAATTTTCAGATTATGTCGAATGTAGGATTTTGTTCAGTTTCGGATTTTGTCGCAGTTATGACAGAATTCGTATTAAGTCGAAGTTTTGTAATAGTCGAAGTTTTGTCAATTAGATAATAGCAATTAGATAACAACAATAATTTTATTAACATCAATTTTAGTAGTATGAACATTAAACCATTGGCAGACAGAGTGCTGGTAAAACCGGCAGCTGCAGAAGAAAAAAAACAGTTAGCGGAATTATAATCCCCCCCGATACAGCAAAAGAAAAACCACTGAAAGGTGAAGTAATTGCCGTAGGTAAAGGTACAAAAGATGAAGAGATGGTAGTAAAAGAAGGTGATAAAGTACTTTATGGTAAATATGCAGGGACTGAAATTGAGATCAATGGAGTGCAACATCTGATCATGCGTCAGTCTGACATTTTAGCAATTCTTTCGTAAAGTATTAGATACACAAAAAAACAATCAATTAAACAAAATAGAAATGGCAAAAGAAATCAAATTTAACATGGATGCCCGTGACCTTTTGAAAAAGGGCGTGGATGAATTGGCAGATGCCGTTAAAGTAACATTAGGGCCAAAAGGACGTAATGTAATTATTGACAAAAAAATATGGTGCCCCCCAAATAACCAAAGACGGTGTTACGGTAGCAAAAGAGATAGAATTAGACGACCCATTCAGGAATATGGGAGCGCAACTGGTAAAGGAAGTGGCTTCAAAGACCAATGACGATGCCGGTGACGGAACAACAACAGCTACAGTTTTGGCACAATCAATCATAGGTGTTGGGCTGAAAAACGTTACTGCCGGTGCCAACCCGATGGATCTGAAACGCGGTATCGACAAAGCGGTATCAACAATAGTTGAAAGCCTGAAAAATCAAGCCATCGAGGTAGGAGATGACCTGAAAAAAAATTGAAAACGTTGCCAAAATTTCAGCTAATGGCGATGAAACAATCGGTAAACTTATTGCCGAAGCCATGCAAAAAGTAAGCAAAGAGGGCGTGATTACCGTTGAAGAGTCCAAAGGAACCGATACATATGTTGACGTTGTGGAAGGAATGCAGTTCGATCGCGGATACATCTCTCCATATTTTGTGACAGATACTGAAGCTATGGAAGTGGATTTTGAAAATCCTCTCATCCTTATACATGATAAAAATCTCCGCTATCAAAGATCTTCTTCCCATACTTGAGAAGGGTATACAGACTGGAAAACCTTTGCTTATCATAGCAGAAGATATTGACTCCGAAGCGCTTACGACGCTTGTGGTAAACCGTCTCCGCGGATCGTTAAAGATTGCTGCAGTTAAAGCGCCAGGCTTTGGAGACCGCAGAAAAGAGATGCTTGAAGATATTGCAATCCTTACCGGTGGAGTAGTGGTGTCGGAAGAAAAGGGGCTTACTCTTGAGAATGCTACACTCGACATGCTGGGAAGCGCCGAAAAGGTAACTATAGATAAAGACACAACTACTATAGTTAACGGCGAAGGTGACAAAGAGGCTATCGAGAGCCGTATAGGACAGATCCGTACCCAGATCGATAAGACTACATCTGATTACGATCGCGAAAAACTGCAGGAACGTCTTGCCAAGCTGGCCGGCGGTGTGGCAGTATTATACGTTGGTGCACCTTCAGAAGTGGAGATGAAAGAGAAGAAAGACCGTGTTGAGGATGCATTGTCTGCAACCCGTGCTGCGGTAGAAGAGGGAACCGTTCCCGGAGGTGGTGTGGCTTATATTCGTGCAATTGACGCAATTGATGGCCTTAAGGGCGAAAACGAAGATGAGACTACAGGTATTGAAATTGTGAAACGCGCAGTTGAGGAACCACTTCGTCAAATTGTTGCCAACGCTGGAAAAGAAGGTGCTGTAGTGGTACAAAAAGTTCGTGACGGTAAAGGCGATTATGGTTATAACGCTCGTAGCGACAAGTACGAGAATCTTTACGAGACAGGTGTGATTGACCCGGCTAAAGTGGCCCGTGTTGCATTGGAAAATGCTGCCTCTATTGCAGGTATGTTCCTCACAACCGAATGTGTAATTACCGATAAGAAGGAAGAAAATCCTGCACCGCAAATGCCTATGGGTGGAGGAGGAATGGGCGGTATGATGTAATCTGATTACAGATTAGATAACAAATGAAGCGTGTGACTTGAAATGAAAAATTGAAAGTTACACGCTTTTTCTTTTGTTAAATATGAAATATATTTCTTATTTACTTTCGTTTTGTTATTTTTTTTGCGCTTTTTTTAATAAAATAGTGATTTAAGGTAGTAATTGCCAGTTTAATCGTTTGTATTGATTATAGACGAAATGTAACAGAAATGTAACATAAATTAGATTAATTTATGCTACATTTGTTCTGAATAAAATTGGACCATTTTTTTTGCATGTACATATAGCAAATGAATTTGCTTTCTTTCAACGGCATAATGCAAACAAGCTTTTTCTATACACAATTTTTAATATAATATTTCATTTAATGTCTAATTTAAACTAATAATCTATGGTGAAAAGATTGAGATTTTTGACAGTAGCTCTTTTTGTGATGCTTGCTGCTGTGATGCAAGCTCAGGTAACCAATTCCAGTATGAGCGGACGGGTTACCGATGCTGAGGGGGGGCCGTTATCGGTGCAACGGTGATTGCTACACACCAATCTTCAGGAACAACTTATGGTACTGTAACCAACTTGGAGGGCCGCTTCAACCTAAACGGTATGCGAGTAGGCGGACCGTATACCGTAGAAATTTCTTACATCGGATATGGTACAAGCACAACCAACAACATAACGTTGAGTTTAGGTGAGAACTATGTATTGAATGTGGTGCTCTCTGAAGAAGCCACTTCGTTGGATGAGATTGTGGTTACTGCACTTCGCACCAAATTTTCCACAGAGAAAACTGGGGGGGCAGTGACCAATATTACCAATGACCAGATCGCTAATTTGCCTACTGTAAGCCGCAGTATTATGGACGTTACCCGTCTTTCACCTTATGGAGGCAATGGCATGAGCTTTGCCGGCACCGATGGCCGTACGGCTAACTTTACTGTGGATGGAGCTAATTTCAACAATAACTTTGGTTTGAGTGACAGGCTCCCTGGTGGAGGCAATCCTATCTCTCTTGAAGCGATTGAAGAATTGCAGGTTGTTATCGCTCCATACGATGTTCGTCAGACCAACTTTATCGGGGGGGCGGCGTGAACGCCATTACTAAATCGGGCACAAATACTTTCAAAGCCACCGCATACGTATATCATAGGAATGAGAACCTGAGGGGGTGATGCGGTGAAAGGCCAGCAGATTCAGGGTGCCCGTGAGAAAGACCGTAATACCACCTACGGTTTCACTATTGGTGGTCCCATTATTAAAAATAAATTGTTTTTCTTCGTAAACGGAGAAATGGCTAAAATACCAACAATTGCCAATCGTTGGAGAGCTTCAATAAATGGTGTGGCAGATCCGGACAATTATATCTCCCGCACAACCGAAAGTGATCTGAAGAGAGTTTCAGATTTCGTGCGAAGTGAATATGGATACGAAACGGGATCTTACACTAGTTTTCCAGCGGATGAAAGCAATAGCAAACTTCTTGCTCGTTTGGATTGGAACATCAACAACCAGCATCGCCTGGCTCTGCGTTATAACTACACCAAAAACCTTTCATGGATATCACCCAATGCAACCTCCATGGACGGGGGTACCCGTGTGTCGGAGGCCAGAATGTCTAAAGCCTCCATGGCTTTTGCCAACTCTATGTATTCAATGGACAACCTGGTTCATTCATTCTCTTTCGATTTGAACAGCCGCTTGTCTGACAACCTTTCTAACCAATTTCTGGCTACTTTCTCAAAGCTTGACGATCTTCGTGGAACGAATTCAACAGAGTTCCCTTTCATTGATATTTTAAAAAAAAGATGCGGAAAATAACGATCAAGCCTATATGTCTCTGGGATATGAACTTTTACCTGGAACAACGGTGTTCACAACAACGTGTTGAACATCAAGGATGAGTTGACCCACTTTATGGGGGAATCACAAAATCGTGGGAGGTATAGCATACGAATATAAGATGGCGGATAATGCTTATATGCGTAACGGCACCGGATATTATCGCTACACTAGTCTTGACGACTTTTTAAACGGAGGAGTACCTGAAATTGTAAACCTTACCTATGGTTACGATGGCAAAAGCAATCCTGCCGCTCGCGTGAGAACGAACAAAATCGGTGCATACGCACAGGATGATTGGAGTGTTAGTGAAATACTCAAACTTTCATATGGACTCCGTATAGATGGGTTGTTCTTCAACAACAGTGACCTGATGACGAACAAAGCGATCTACGATATTGATTATTCCGGCCGTCATATCGACACCGGTAAATGGCCTTCTGCAAGTGTTATTCTCTCTCCTCGTGTTGGTTTTGTATGGGATACCTATGGAGACAAGAGCCTGAAAGTGCGTGGAGGTACCGGTCTCTTCTCCGGAAACCTGCCTCTTGTGTTTTTACCAATATGCCTACCAACGGCGGGATGGTGCAGTATCAGGCACAAATAAATGGCAAGACCAAAGTTTATGATGGGAAGACACAGAAAATTGTTAAAGGGTACGAGGGCTATAGTGGTTCGTACACTACGGACGCTGATGGAAACAGATTTGTTGATATGACGCAG
>JMBX01000268.1_pt1 | contig 13765 bp, 19 predicted proteins | sample 616521 | NCBI WGS metagenome assembly JMBX01 (sample SAMN02727906, study PRJNA239997) | anaerobic digester metagenome | biome: anaerobic digester; isolation source: mesophilic anaerobic digester inoculated with municipal waste water sludge... | place: Germany: Bielefeld University, CeBiTec ...
TGTCACGTAAAGTGTCGTTGGCGTATGGGGGTCTATTGCGATAGCATCAATCATTGAATATGTCAAACCGTTGTTACTGGTGGCCCAGCTGTCACCACCGTTAACACTCCTGAAAACCCCCCCACCACCCCCCCATGTTCCGGCGTAAACTGTAGTTGGCGTTTGCGGGTCAATCGCAATAAATGTAACACTCAGTTCCGTCAGTCCATTGTTAATCTCGCTCCAGCTTTGCCCGTCATTGACACTCTTGAAGACCCCCCCACCATCATAATCCGTTCCCGCGTAAAGTGTGCCCCCCCGCGTTCTCGGATCAACCGCGATGGAAGTAACACCCAGATTCGTCAACCCGGTGTTTATTTCGCTCCAGTTCTGCCCACCATTAACACTCTTAAAGACCCCCCCATGATTATACACTCCCGCGTAAAGCGTGCCCGGTGTTTGGGAATCAATCGCGATGGCTTCCACACGACCGTAAGCCAAACCGTTGTTTATCTTGCTCCAGCTCTCCCCGCCATTGGTACTCTTGAAGAGTCCATCCCTGGTTCCCGCATAAAGCGTGCTTGGTGTTTGCGGGTCAATCGCGAGAGTATACACACTTGTGTCGGGCAAGCCATCGTTGACCTCGTTCCAGCTCAGCCCGCCATTAACACTCTTGAAGATTCCATCTTCTTCAGTTCCCACATAAAGCGTACTCGGCGTTTGTGGGTCAATGGCTACATCATACATATAGAGAGTAAACATTCCATCATCGGAGCGTTGCCAAAGGATGGCATCTTCCGCGCTGACAGCAGCAACAGGCAGACTAACTAAGAGTAATACGGTAATTAGAAGTAAGTGAAACAGTTTTTTTTCATTTTTTTTCCTCCTGACTAAGATATTGTTTAGTAAAGTTGGCACAAGCTTGAATCAAAGCTTGTATGAATAAACATCAATGGAAGGGTGTTGTTTATGAAATCTTACCATTAAAAAAGTCTTTTTCAAAATGTGCGTGTAAAGGATTCCTTAATATAAAGTAACCGCCTGGAAACGAAGTTAATAACTTGTTTACAAGATGCTTTCTTTGCTTTGCTGAGAAGCAGGCAATAGGTCTACACCTCGGTCTCAGCAAACGGATTATGCCCGCGGCGAAACGCTGGGATAAAACGTGGTCAGGAGACCACGTTTGAACGGGGTTAACACTTAATACCTCTCCTGCCGGCGTCCCGCCGCGCAGAACTTGCCAAATCGGCCAAAGACTTTGCATGCTGCAGCTATGGCAATTATTGCCAAATCCTGATAAAACTTAGACACGACATTTAAGGAGTGTGAACTATGATTTTCCACTACACCACCCAAGCTGAGTGGGATGCCGCCCAGGAAAGTGGCGTGTATTTGCCCAAAAACTTTGCCGATGATGGCTTTATTCATTGTTCTGATAACTACCAGCTGCGTATGGTCGCGAACAGACTCTTTTTGGACACACCCAATTTAATCTGCCTGGCTATAAATGCCGACGCGGTGAAAGAGCACATCGTTTATGAGAATCTCGAAGGTGGCGAGATGCCCTTCCCGCACATCTATGGCCCTTTGCCGGTGAGCGCGGTGGAAAAAGTATATGTCATGCAAAAGGACGAAAGTGGCAAAATCATTCTTCCGGACGAGTTGGCGTCCGGCCCTGTGCCCTTGATAACCCTGCTGCCAGTCCATTTACCCGGCACGCTTTACCGATCCCCCACGCCAGGCAGCTGGATGTTTGACCCTGATGACGAAATTTTTGACAAGTATCTGAAAGCCGGAATTAACGTCGTGGTGGTCCTGAGCCCCCGCAGATGAGCTAAAACGCAATACCGGGCGCGACCTTTTAAACGCTACGCGGACGCGGGTATCGAAGTTATCCACGCGCCCACCGCGGACTTTTCCGCGCCGGAAAAAGGCTACTGGGACAGCACCATCGCCCAGGCCATTCAGCATTTGAATGAAGGCAAAAACCTTGCCGTACACTGCCACGCTGGTTTGGGTCGGGCGGGTATTTTTATCGCTTGCATGGTACAAGACATTTTAGGTCTGGATCCCGAGCAGGCAGTGGAATGGACCCGCCAGTATATCCCCCCGCGCTGTTGATACCTATCTGCAAAGACAATTCGTGCGCGATTATAAAAAAAGCTTAGCGTCCTTGCCTGTTCAATAAACTATCCATAACAAAACTGCCCCTTTGACGGGGGGGCAGTTTTACTTTAAATGAGTAAGTATTGTTTATTTGACTTCAAGGCTGAGTTCGACGCTGAGCGCCTCTGACGAGATGTTATGCACCTTGATGATATAGGTGCCAGCCTTGGGCAAGACAAATTCCGCGCTGGCAAGTTTCGCGTCGTAGCGCAGAACTTCGGTACCATCGGCGTGCATCACAGAGAGAATAAATTTTTCGCTGTTGTTCAGGTTCAGGCGCATGGTTTGTCCCTGATTGGCCCAGGCAGAAAATTCATGGCTGCCATTCGCGGGCACTGTGGCAAGCGCTTTCAGGCTGGAAGCACCCTTTTCAAACTGAAGTATTTGCGGAACACTGACTTTGAGATTGAAATTACTCTTGTATGCCATGCCAGAAACTTCGATGACGTAATCGCCACTCTCCTGGGCGAAATCGCGGTACCAAATCCAGCGGTTCGGGAAACCCACCAGCACCTTGCCACTGGGCGTTTTCACCGAAATATATGCCGCGTTGTCTGCCGACGTGCTGATATCCATAATTTGCCACTTCGCCATCCAAAGCACGTAGCGCTTGGTCTGATTGGCTTCCACAGTATCGGTGACGGTTTTATTGGTCGTGCCGGTATCAAAGCTGATGCGCGTGTGCCCGGACGGAGGCTGGGGGCAAATCTGCCAGACTGGTGGGCTGGGGAATGGCAGTCGGCACAGCGGTGGGTTCCGCGGTGGGTGCTTCGGTTGGCGCTTCAGTGGGGGGGCTTCGGTCGTTTCGACTGGTGCTTCGGTGCTTTCTTCGCCAGGCACTTCGCTTTCTTCAGGGATGAGCGTGAAAGTTGGCATGGGCGTTTCCACTTCGGCGGGTTCCTGGGTGGGTTGTATCTCGGCGTATTTGGTCAGCGTCGCTTGCGCGAAAATAGCCACCTGAGTTTGAGACGCGGGGGGGTCTACATCAGGATAAGGCGTGGCAGTCTTGCAAGCCGCAAGACCAAGCATCGCAATAATAATAAGTGTTATGCTAAGTAAATAGGTCTTCTTCATATTTCCTCACAGACTAAGGCGTTAAACGCATGGTTTATCGTTGTTAAAACGTGACTCAGGGTGGAGATGTTCCCATCAACCCCAGGGCACGCTTTTAGCTATACGGTATTGGTGCAAGAATATTGCCAGACTCAATAAAATTACGCAAAGAATGTAAGCGATTGCCCATTGCCAGCCATAAGGGCGTTCGGAATGACCTGTTTTTGGGCAAAGCGCTTGACAGACGGGATGAGCGTAACGAGCTTGAAGAAAAGATAACCGATGAGCGTGCCCAGACTGTTCAAAAACAGGTCGTCAATGTCAAAACTGCGGGTGATCAAAAGAGTTGCACAATCTCGATGGTGAACGACAGGCAAAAGCCAGCCAGCAGGCTTTTGTACCATTTTGCTTCTTTGAACAGGAAAGCGGACAAAAACCGACCGGCGCGAAGATGAGCAGGTTGCCAAGCAAGTTGATGTAAATGATATTGATGTGCAGGGCTTGGGTTTCCTGCCCGTCATAGCTGCGACCTTTTTCAAGAAGTTTGCCTATCGTTTTGAAAAGGGTCAGATTATAACGTGGGGCAAAGCCGTCTATACGAATAGCGTAGTTTTCAAAGGTCTGCGTGCTGAGAAAAGCGACAAAAAGAGCCAGCGCGACGATGACTGTCTCGCGCGGGATGTTGATTTCTTTGTATATCATGGCCCGAACAGCGCGAAAGAGGAATAGCAAAGCCAACGCGCCGATTAGAAAAGTTCGTAGTTATAGGTTAAGTACGGCATAGTTGCATTGTAACCGATATTGAATGGGGCGTTTTTAGCCTGATTTTGTTAGTCCCGCCTGGAAATCTATTGCGAAGTACATTAAATAAACAAGGAAGCTACCAGCTTCCCTGTCTTTGGTCATTTACTGATACATGGCGTCATCGCCATGCACTAAAAAAAAGCTTACAACCACTCCTGCAAGTTCGTCAAAACATGCCTGATGAACATTTCCGTGTTGACAATCTTGCCCTGCACCGACGGCACAGCGATTTTGTTATGCATCAAAAACGCCTTCATCGTCGCGTCGCGCACGTCGTCACGAAAAGCGTGAAAGCCCGGGCTTTCCAGCGTCACCCAGTTAATTGCCCTAAAGCGTTCATCTTCACCGAGTTTGGTCGGCGCGATGTACAAAATTGTGGTCTGATCCAACTTCGCCAGTGCTTCGGTTTGCTGATTTTGCACGAGCGCGCGCCGCAAGTCGCTTACAAAGGCATCCGCGCTTTCGTCCAAAATACAACCGGACATTTCCAGGTCTTGCGCCACACGATAGGCATTGATAATCGGCCGGCCAGCAAAACAACGGTCTTCAATAAAGAACTCGCCCAGTGAAATGCCCCCCCTTAGTGGGAAACCAGCTGAAAAAGTTTGGTTGAGCAAAGAAGCACACACCGTTGAAAACGCCAGATAAAGGTTGGTTTGGCTAAGCGCATCCATTTCGGGGGGGTTCATGGGCATTGAAATCAAAATGGAATCCGAGAAGATAATCCACTGAACTTTATCCAGCATGCGCTGCCATTCTTCAGCGTCAAAAGGATGTCCCATTTGTTGATTATTGTCGTTTGCATGGATGTTTCTCAGCCGGCTAATCAAATCCTTGGGGATATTCATCAAGGTATCCGACACAAACTGAGATGTTTTATGAATATTGTTGTTGAGCATAATCTGGCTGTAGCCAAGAATATCGAAAAAGCCAATAAAGCCGATTTCGGGTTGTATTTGGGGCATGTTAGTCTCCTTTCTGTTTGTGCCAGCGTTCAGTCTGCGATATCAGGTGGCGTGCCTTCGGCGTGATAGCGGCTTGAGTTCCAAATTTTAAGCTGGTCTTGAAGTGTAGCCGGGTCGTCCATGTAAAACGAGGTCTGCAAACAGCCGTATGGCGCGGTGGTAAAGCATGCAACGCCAGGCGGTGATGTCCCGGGCGCAGTTCTTCGGTTTGCATATAAGCAAAGCGCACAATCTCGCCTTGGACGTCCTCAATCGTTAGCAGCTCCCTGATTTCCGCCCGCGCGCGAAGGTTGGCCAAAGCGTTTGGCGTCCTTTTTCGCCGGAGTATGAAAAAAACCGTGCAAAGCAAGGTCACACCCCCCCGCGTCCAAAAGACGGCGTGTTCACCTTCCACGCGGTGTTGAAAATGGTCGGGCACCATGATGTCCCATTCGGGAGAAAGCGTGTATCGCATAGTGGAATTATAGCCTATCTAATCATCGTTTTACTATATGTATTCAATTGGAAGCGCGACCAGGTTTTCTTTCAGCCACATTTTCCGTTCATAACGGCACAAAATGATGCCATTCTCCACCTTTTGCCGGGTATCGCATCCAATGCGCTAAAATGCTCCGCCATGCTTGCGTTGGGGGGGTTTGCACCATGTTTAATTTCGATGGGGGGGTAAAGTGAGTCGCCCAGTTCAATAAGCAAGTCAATTTCGCGTTTGTCACGGTCCCGATAAAAATAGAGTGGCAGACGTGTGATGCCGGTATTAATAAAACTCTTGATGATTTCACTGACAACAAAAGTCTCAAAACCGCCCCCCCATTCACCGCGCCCTTGGAGAGTGTTTCCGGCGTGAGCCACATGGTCAGATAAGCCAAAAGACCGGTATCAAGGAAGTAAAGCTTTGGCGTTTTGATGGCCCGTTTGAGATGGTTGTTCGCGTATGGCTGCAAGAGATAGATAATTCGCGAACTTTCCAGAACAGAAATCCAGCGTTTTACTGTATCGTTACTGACAGATAGATCTTTGGCGATGGATTGGTAGTTGAGAAGTTCACCCGACCTGGCTGCCAGCGCGACCATGAACTTTGTAAAAAGGTTCTCGTCAGCCACCTGGGTGAGTTGGCGCACGTCGCGTTCAAGATAAGTTTGCAGATAAGAGCGGTAGTAGATTTCCCAGTTGATATCCGGGTTTAAGGCAAGGCGCGGCATCGCGCCCCCCCGATGAATATGTTGCCAGATGGTTCATAGGATTTCAGGTGTTTTTCACGTTCTTCCAGATAGCTCTCGGTAGGAATAAATGGCTGCTTGAATGGGACATCACAAATTTCCCGCATAGAAAGCCCCTGCAGTTCAAGAATGCCCACACGCCCAGCTAAAGTTTCTGAAACACCTTGCATCATATTAAAGACTTGCGACCCAGTCAGCACAAATTGACCTGTTTCTTGGCTTTCATCTACACGCATCTTTAAATATGAGAAAGACTCGGGCACATATTGAATTTCATCCAGAAGCAATTTACCAGGATTGTTTTTTTAGAAACAAAGCAGGGTCATCTTTCAGGGATTGCCTTTGAATAGGATCATCCATGGTGACATAGCGGTAGTCTTCGCCAAGAATATGTTTCAAAACGGTTGTTTTGCCAACCTGTCTTGGTCCGGTAAGCAAAAGAATAGGGAATTGCTCGATTGTATTTATGATAACAGTTTCAATGGTGCGATTTTTGTACATAAAACCTCGGCTAAACAGCGATATGATCTTAGTTTAGCCGATTTATTACAAAATTTCAAGCATATTTTTCGGCTAAACCACGATGCGATCTTAGTTTAGCCGAAGTTTTGGCATTTATCGTCGTTTTAAAACTACTTTCTAAAACCGATAAGCAAGAAAAAGCCACGACGACATACAAAATACTGTAAAGCGTGCCAATCAGATAGTATTCCGCGAACTGTTTGTTTTCTTCCATCTGTTTAAATCTTGCAATAGATTTAGCAGTAAAGATAACGCCAATCGCCGCCCATTGTCCTGTTGCCATAAAGATAGCGGAAAGAATGCGCTCCATGTTACCGATTATCGCTCCCGCGCCAGCCACGGTTTGCAGGTTTTCGGGCGTTTCGTCTGTCGCAGTTTCTTTTTCTGCGGGCGCAAGACTCGGGTCTACACCAACCGTCATGCGTTCAACAGTACTTTCGGAGAGTTTTACTGTGGCATCATGCTCAGTTTCGTTGTCGTTTTTGCTGTCTTTCCGTGGCTCTTCAAACTCTTTGTATTGATACTTTCCAAAAAGCACCTTAAAGCTCACGTTGGCAGGTTTGCCAATGAGCACCAATAAAAGTACCCAATTAAGCATTTCCCTGGTTAAAAAGCTGCCCAGGTTGAAAGCTCTGCAAACGTCTGCAAAGAGCCATTGACCAATTAATAAAATGGCGACCAGATGCAAAACCTGGTCTGCAAGATAAATGGCAACCTCAGCACTGTGCTTGGATTGCGCATAAGGCTTGCGGTTAATCACCTTTTTGAGCACATCCACCAGTACGTGAACGCCAAAGACAATCAGTACTGGCCAGAGCAATGCCACGCCCAAGCCCTGGAATAGCCCCCCCACACAAACAAGGCAGCCAAGAGCAAAAAATGAATGCCTAAATGCTTGAGCATTCCGGAAGCTTTGCGGGTTTTTTTCTTCTGCCAGTGCTTCCCACTGCAACTGATAATCCCCCCAGAAAGTGAGCGATCAACAGCAAAATTGTAAAATCATTTAACGCACTTACCATAATCCTCCAAGAATTGTCCAAGGGTCTCCCTTAACTGAAAGTATACTTTAATATTACTGTTGGTTAAGCGCTTGCTCAATGCGCTTTCAGATAAGCCCAACTTTTCCGCGATGCTTTTTTTTGATTAAAGTCAACCTGATAAATGCCCTCTTTCATCAATGTCCTAAAGAGCTCTGCCTGGCTATGGTCCATTGTGTCTTAATGGTCTCAGCTGCTAAAATTAAGCTGTTTAGGATTGCATCTCGCTTGGCGTGGCATCCTTCGAAAAGCACATGGCAACGCCCATTCCAGTTTTGTACGTGCACTATTTTTATAGCATTCCGCGCGCGCCAGAACGCTTCTCCATCTGCGGCTAAGCTTTGTTCTGGGTCAATTTGTGTTCGGATCTCACCATACCCCCCCAGCCCCCCCAAACGGAAGGGCGCTGAGCTTTGAACAGTTAATAGGTCCAAAAGCTGCCAAACCCCCCCTCGCGCGGGTTTGAGCAATGCCTGAAATTCATCCCCAATAGTCAGAGTAAATTTTGAAACAATCAGATCACTGTACTTTTGGTTGAGATCTTGAAATGTTTTTTCATCTCGAACTGAATTTCACCACGATTCTTGATTTTCTTTGAGTCGATGATATCGCCAATTACAGCAAGATAAGTTTGCATACTGCGCTCCTTGGGCTTGGTTTTACATAGAGTTTCTTTTTTTTGGTTTCTCATCCGCTAAATGAGCAATAAAAAGTTAATCAACCAGGCTTGTTTCCATTATAACGGAAATATCATTAACTTTCCAGTATTTCGCAAAGATTTAACAATTTCCGTAATACGGTAAAGTAACGCCTGTTTCCATTTTAGAGGAAACTTTCTAAAACACCTTTCCAAAAAGCTTATATTGACACGCCACCTTTCTTGAATAGGAGTAGAATCAAGCGCAGATTAAATATTGACCCTAACAAGGTCTTGTGGAGCAAACATGACTCAACGTAAACTCAAACGTCAGCTCAATCTTGGGCAGGTGATTATGCTTGGTGCCGCTGGCACGATCGGCGCGGAAATTTTCGTGCTCACCGGTCACGCCGCGGGCATCGCTGGCCCCCCCGAAGCCGTGCTGGCGCTTATCATCGGTGGTTTTCTAACCCTTAGCATCGCGTTAAATTACTGCGAACTGGCCACATTCTTACCCTTTAGCGGGGGGGGTACCATGACCTACGTCGGCGAAGCCTTTGGCAAAGGCTGGCTGCATTTTGTGGTCGGTTCGCTGGACTGTCTTTCGAGCGTTTTTTTTACGCAGCTCTCAGCGCGGTCGGTTTTGCTTACTCGCTGTCAGTCCTCATTCCCGGGCTGGGTAGCAGTCCGCTGGGCATTACCCTGGTCGCCATTGCCATTATCGTCCTCATGGGATTGATGCATCTCAGGGGTGTGACCAAAGCGGGAAACCTGCAGATTGTACTCGGCATGTTTCTCATCATCATCTTTGGCGTTTATGTTTATAAAGGCCTGACCAGTGATTTTGGCTTCAGCCTGGAAGTCTTCCATTCCGGAAGAAAAGTATTTGAGAACCAAAGCACCATAGCCCATATCGGACGCATGCTCACCACAATCGCGCTGGTCTACAATGCCTATGTTGGCTTTGAGATTATCGCCGATGACGCTGAAGAAGTCCTCAACCCCCCCAGCAAAAACATCCCCCCCATTGGCATTTTGGTCAGTCTGGTATTAACCGCGATTATTTACAGCTCCGTGGCTTATGTGACCATCGGCACCGTGCCTTTTGACGAACTAGCCGGCTCCGAAACCGCGCTCACCCAGGCCGCGTCGCGATTCTGGCCTAGCATTGGTGTGCGGGCTATGAGCATCGCGGGTATCATAGCCACCCTGACCTCCATCAACACCGCCATGCTCGCTGCCACGCGCGAGGCTTTCACGCTCAGCCGCGACCAGGCCTGGCCACGCATGTTCTCGCGTCTCAGCCGCTGGCGCACGCCCTATGTCGCCATCGCTGGGGGGGTTGTTTTGGTCTGCGCGCTGGTCGCGTCGATTGGTGTGGTAGATTTTTTGAGCTTCATCTCCAGCGCGGGTTATATGTTCGTGCTCTTTGGGCGACCCTGGCGCTTCCTAAACTCCGCAAAATGCACCCGGACGCCCCTCGTCCTTTCAAAGTGCCTTTATTTCCCGTTACCGTCATTTTAGCCTTACTGGGTGGTTTCCTCATCATCGCCTTCGCGGACAAAATGGCTTTGCTCTTTCTTGCTGGCATTATAGCTTTCTTTACCGTCGTTTATTTTATTAATAAACACCTAAAAAGCCGCCGCAAAGCGCTTGCCGCTCTTGAATTGCATGAAGGCGGCGGACGCATCCTCATCGGCGCCAAACGCGACGGCGCGCCCGAAAGCCTGGTGCGCCTGGCAACCCAAATGATCGGCGAACAAACCGACACCACTCTGTGTTTGTTCAGGGTTGTAAAAACGCCCATCACCCTCACCGCTGCTGAAATCGAGAAGAAAATCGCCGATGAAAAAGAAGAACAGCTCAAAACCATGGCGCGCGTTGGCAATCTGGCAATTGAGGAAAACTTCCCGCTTTACACCAAATTAGTGTCTGCCACACGGGTTGAAGAAGGCTTTACCAAAGAACTGCAAACTCACAAAGATGTCCGATTGCTTCTTTTGGGCTTCCCGCGCGACGCGGAAAAAGCCAAGCTTCCCCCACAACGTTCTCAAGGAAATTTTGATGACCGCGCAACGCGATGTGGCTATCGTGCGCGATAAAGGCTTGCCGGAACGCGTCAAAAAGTTCTCGTTTCTCTTGGAAGTGGTCCAAACGTGGCGCTTGGTCTTCAAATAGTGAACAGAATGCTCGACCACGAAGGCGAAACCTTGGCCGCCCTACGCGTCGCGCGCCAGGAGCTGGACGATGAGCAATATGAAGATGAACTCGCCAAGATGCAACTTGTGGCAGATGCCGCGCTGGGTTCAACACCCGAAAATTTGGAATTCAAACTCGTTGTGGCGAATAACGCCATCGACACCATCCTTGAAGAACTCAAACAAGGCGACTATGACCTTTTGGTACTGGGCGCGGGCGAAGGATTGTTCCAGCCGGACGTGCTTTTGGTTTCTTTGATGACACCTTGCTGAAAGAAAGCCCCCCCGTGAGCGTCATGGTCGTGCGCCGTTATCAAACCGAAAGCGCTTACTGGTTCGGCCAGCAGTTGAAAAAGATTGAAGAGTAACGCGAACCAGCCAAGCTGATTACAGTATACAGAGCGTCCTTGCAGACGCTCTGTTTTTCACATTAGATTATTATTGCCTGTTCTGACGTGGTCTCCTGACCACGTTCACAAACTTAATCAACCCCCCCACTCCCGTGTAAGTTCTTGCCCTTCACCTTCTAGCTATCATCTCGCCTTCTTACAACCCCCCCACTCTGCCATGCCAGGACGGCGGCTTGGGTGCGGTCGCTCAGGTGGAGTTTGGCTAATATGTTGGTGATATGCGTCTTGACCGTCTTTTCGCTGATGAACAGGGTGGCGGCAATTTCGGAGTTGGATTTTCCGCTGGCGATTTCCTGCAGTACTTCCATTTCGCGGTCGGTGAGTTCATTGAGCGGGTTATAGTCCTCAGCGCGCCGACCCCCCCGCGCACTTCCTGCATCAGGCGCGAAGCGACACGCGGGTTAAGCACCGCCTCTTTGCGCGCTGCCAGGCGAATGGCGTTGCTTAAGTCATCGGGGGGGTCAATATCCTTGAGCAGATACGACAATGCCCCCGCGCGGATAGCGGGAAAGATGTTTTCGTCCTCGTGATACGACGTGAGCACAATCACCTCGGTGCTGGGCAATTTAGTTTTGATTTGGCGGGTCGCCTCGACACCGTCCATGCCGGGCATGAGCAGGTCCATCAGGATAACATCGGGTAAGAGGTTCTGGGCGACCTGGATGGCTTCGTAACCGTTGCTGGCTTCGCCGATAACTTCAATGTCGGGCGTGGTGGCAAAATAGCTTTTTAGCCCCAGGCGAACCACGGCGTGGTCATCAACGAGGAGAATTCTGATTTTTTTCTGTCATTGCTTTTCCTTTATTAATCTTAGCATAACAGCTAGCTTAAAGCTCATGGTCAGGAGATCACGGGCGAACAAAACCAGCTAGCCAAGTCCAGTCAGTGGCAACCTCACCACAACCTGCGTGCCCTGACCAGGCACGCTGGAGGTGCCAAACCAGCCACCCAGGCTTTCGATTCTTTCCTGCATATTCTGCAAGCCCATACCACCCCCGCGGTTTGCGGCCAAAGCCCACACCATTGTCGCTGATGGTCATGGTCAGTTCGTGGGGGGGCCGTAATCCAAACCAAACCAGACCATGGTCGCCCCCGCTGTGACGCGCGACGTTGCTGAGCGCTTCCTGCGCGACCCGCAACAAAGCCTGTTCCCGCTCCAAAGGAATGCGCCTTTCACCGGTAATATTGACCTGCACCGGAATCTGCGTTTGGTTACACCAGCTGCGAATCGTTTGACGCAGGGTGTCCGCCAGTCCGCGGTCTTCCAGCTGAGCGGGTCGCAACTGCCTGATAATCACCGCCAGTTCATCCTGCGAACTGCGCAAAAGGTTCTCGGCTTCGTTCAGGCGCGCGCTGGCGCTGGCGGGGGGTCGGTAGCTATCAGGTTTTGCGCGGCGCGGATTTGCATCTGGGTGGCAAAGTTTTGTTGCTTGACCGTATCGTGCAGTTCGCGCGCCAGGCGGTTGCGCTCTTCAATCGCTGCCAGTTGTTGCTGACTTTGCATCAGCGATTGCAAATTTTGCGACATGCTGCGCATTTGGCGATTGAGCTGCCCGATTTCATCGTGGCTTCTATCCAGTGGAATAGCCTCAAAATTGCCCTGAGCGAGTTGCTCCGAAGCGACCGCCAGATTGCTGATGCGTTTGGTGAGTCCCCTGCCGGCAATCAAGCCGAAAATCACACCCAGTGGCGTGACAACAACGATAATCAAAACCACAACGATGAGCACAAAGGGCAGATATTGCAAGAAAGGCACAATCGAAAAGCGTGGCGCGGGTTCAACCGTAAAACCGACAATATAGCTTAGCTCCCATACTGGATAGTCTATTTCATCACTATACCCACCCAAGGGAACGAGAATCTCAATGCCGCCATTAAGCCGCGAAAAAGACACCGGTTCTGACGAGCGATGTATATCAAGCAAAAATCGATGTTTGATTCTTCGTACTCGTTATTCTCAAGTGGCTTGTAAGTTTCACCAACGATATAACCCGGCGTTTGCGTGGTACTGGCCACAACCATTTTGTCTTTGTCAATGACAAAAAAAACTCCGTGCCATGCACCAGTCTGGCTTTGTCTGTGTTTATCCAGCTGCCTGACGGCATCACTAAGTAACCCTGCTGGCTGATATATTCAATCATTTCCTGCAAGCGCTCCGGGGAATAGCCATTTGCATCCTGATAATAGTAACTTTGGATGCGCAAGGCACTCACCACGTCGTTCACATAACCAGTAGTGCCCAGACGACTGCCATCTCCTACCACCAGGATAATCGCCACAAAGCCCAAAACCATGATGATAATAAAGACGATTACCAGCGTAAAGCTGGTAGCCATCTTGCCACGGATACTGCGCAGGAACGGGACTCTCATTCTCTTTTGTGCGTTCATAAAACGTCCTTCCCGGGCGCGTTTGACGGCGCGCCCGGTCTATAACTTAGTTTACTCCCGGTCGGCCAGGACGATGGTCGGCGACACCTGAATCGGCTTCCACGCCACCAGGATGACCGCCAGCGCGGTGATACCCATCGTCATCAGCGCGGTAATGCCAATCGCGTAAGGTGGCAACATGATATACCGCATGGCAAAATCGTTCGAGCGTCGCACGACAAACAACAAGGTTTCCGTTGCCACCAGTCCCGCCACAAAAGCGGTAAAAGCGACGATGAAGTATTCCAAAACAAAACTTAACAGTATTTTACCCTGAGAATAGCCAACGCACTTGAGCACGCCGATTTCGTAGCGGCGGTTGAGAATGGAAAGGCTTACCGAGTTGGC
>JMBX01000269.1_pt1 | contig 13754 bp, 22 predicted proteins | sample 616521 | NCBI WGS metagenome assembly JMBX01 (sample SAMN02727906, study PRJNA239997) | anaerobic digester metagenome | biome: anaerobic digester; isolation source: mesophilic anaerobic digester inoculated with municipal waste water sludge... | place: Germany: Bielefeld University, CeBiTec ...
CTCAGCATATATAGTATCAAAAGCCAAAGAGGATTTCCCAGAACCACTTAGGCCAGTAATTACAATCATTTGATTTCTCGGTAATTCTAAATCTATATTTTTTAAATTATTTTCTTTAGCGCCTTTTATTATAATTTTATCCTTTTGCAATTTGTTTTCACCCCCCCGATTATGCTTACGCAAATTTTTAATTGTTTTATCATTCTAAATGAATGCATTGTCATCCTGAATGAATACATTGCCATCCTTAACGAATACATTGCCATCCTTAACGAATGCATTGCCATCCTTAACGAATACATTGCCATCCTTAACGAATACATTGTCATCCTGAACGAACGCATTGTCATCCTGAACGAAGTGAAGGATCTCAGTTTTCTCTCCATTTAAGATCCTTCACCTTCGGTTCAGGATGACAGTTCTCGTTACTGCACAGAGAACTGTCCCCCCCGGTGCATCACTGTAACCCTGCCTCTTGCATTTTTTTTCAGTTGTATCATTCTATCTCTTAGTTCTGCTGCTTTTTCGAAATTTAGTTCCTCTGCTTCTTTTATCATGGCAGATTGTAAAGCTTCTATCATGGTGTCTAGGTCTTCTCCCTTAAATACTTCTGCATTGTATTTTTCTTCATTTTCTAAAGCAACGGTTGCCTCTATTACATCCCTTACGTCTTTTACTATGGATTTAGGAATTATATTGTGCTCTTTATTGTATTTGTCTTGGATTTCTCTTCTTCTATAGGTTTCTTCTATGGCCTTTTCCATGGATTTTGTAATATTATCTGCATACATTATTACTTGGCCATTTGCATTTCTAGCAGCTCTACCTGTAGTTTGGATTAGGGAGGTTTCAGATCTTAAAAAGCCTTCCTTATCTGCATCTAATATAGCTACTAAAGATACTTCTGGTAAGTCTAAACCTTCCCTTAGTAAATTTATTCCCACCAATACATCGTATTTCCCCCCAGTCTCAAATCCCTGATAATTTCCATTCTTTCTATGGTATCTACATCTGAGTGAAGATAGGTTACCTTTATTCCAATGTCTTGAAAATAATCAGTTAGGTCTTCTGCCATTACCTTAGTTAAAGTGGTAACCAGTACCCTTTCTTTTCTCTCTGTTCTAATTCTAATTTCCTTTACTAAATCGTCTATTTGATTTTCAGTAGGCCGCACATCTATTTTTGGATCTAATAATCCCGTAGGACGAATTATCTGTTCTACTGTACTTTCACTGTGTTTCTCTTCATAGGAGCCTGGAGTAGCAGATACAAATAGTATTTGATTTATAAGCCCTTCAAATTCTTTAAATTTCAATGGTCTATTGTCTAATGCTGAGGGTAGTCTAAAACCATACTCTACCAAATTAGTCTTTCTAGATTTGTCTCCCTCATACATACCGCCAATTTGAGGTATAGTTACATGGATTCGTCTATTATAATTAAAAAATCCTCTGGAAATAATCTATTAGTGTATAGGGTCTAGAACCTGCTGGCCTTCCAGATAAATGTCTAGAATAGTTTTCTATTCCCTGGCAAAATCCCATTTCCTTTAACATTTCAATATCGTATTTAGTTCTCTGTTCTAGTCTTTGGGCTTCTAGTAGTTTTTCTTGTCCTCTTAATTCTTTTAATCTTTCCTCTAGTTCCTTTTCTATGGAGATAATAGCCTTGTCTATTTTATCCTGAGGTGTGGCATAATGGGAAGCTGGAAATATGGATACATGATTTCTAGCACCTATGATTTCCCCCCCGTAAGATAATTAAGCTCTACTATTCTATCTATTTCATCTCCAAAAATTCTACCCTTATGGTATTATCGCTAGAGGAAGCAGGGAATATTTCCAATACATCTCCCCTTACTCTAAAGGTACCTCTAGTAAAGTTTATATCATTTCGAATAAATTGTATATCAATTAATTCCTTCATGATTTCGTCTCTGTCTTTAATCATACCAGGCCTTAGGGATACCATTAAATTTTCGTAGTCAATGGGGGGGTCCCCTAGACCATATATACAAGAGACAGAGGCTACTATAATTACATCTCTTCTTTCAAATAGAGCTGCAGTAGCAGAGTGTCTAAGCTTATCTATTTCGTCATTTATAGAGGCATCCTTTTCAATATAGGTATCTGTTTGGACTACATAAGCCTCTGGTTGGTAATAATCATAATATGATACAAAGTATTCTACAGCATTATTGGGAAAAAAAACTCTTTAAACTCGCTGGCTAATTGATAGGCCAAAGTTTTATTATGAGCTATTACCAATGTAGGTTTTTGAACCTTTTCAATTACATTAGCCATGGTGAAGGTCTTTCCCGAACCCGTAACGCCTAATAGGGTTTGATGTTTTTATTTTCCATTATACCCTGAGTTAGGGCATCAATGGCAAGGGGGGTTGGTCCCCCCCTGTAGGTTTAAATTTGGATTCTATTTTAAATTGATTCATATTATCACCTCAAATTTGAACATTTGTTCCGTAATTCTAATTATATTATATTTTAGAAAAAAAGTCAAAAGTTTTTTTAGATTAAAAGAAAATAGATTGAACATTTTTCTATATTATTATAAAATGGTAAAGAAGGAGGATATATTATGAAAAAGTTTCTATTCCTTTTAATTTTTATAATCTTAGTATTTTCATTGACAGCTTGTCAAATTTTCGAAAACAAATCTCTTACCCTTAAGGAAAGGGTAGAGGAAGAAACTCTAAGCTTTAAAATTGAAAAAAATTGTATTGTCCAAAGGTTTCCAATCTACGGATCCTAATGTAGAAATACTTAAAAAAAGGTAATAATCTAAAAATAATGGCCTCTCTAGGTATAGTTGAGAGTGCTGGAGTTACAGTGGATAAAATAACTAAATCCAATAATAGCATAAATATATATATTGATAGACTATTAGATAATGGCAAGGCTCAATTGGCAATTCCCCCCCAAATTATGATTGAAATTCAAAATCCTATGGAAGAAAAACTTGAGGATTTAAGTTTCAATATTGTAAATCAAAACTATGAGCCTATACATTTGAAATTTAATAAGAAACAAATTTTAAATAATATATATTCCCAGCACAAAATTGCCACAAATAATGTTCCAAATGTATCTTTGACTAAACCAAATGATAGTATTGTTTGGAATGTGGATTTTCAAAATATATATGATAAAGAAAACTATAAATCCCCCCCATTGATTAATTTTAATGTAAAGGTAGATGCTTTAACTGGGAAAATCATAGATTCTAAAAAAAATTAATATTTCCAGCTATATAGATGATGGACATCTATTAGATTATATACCCAATAAGTATATATTATATAAGAAACAGGAATCCAATAAGGATGGAGATTTTGAAATCCTTTGGGCCTATGATTTAAAGACAAAGGAAAAAAAACAAAATATATACTTCTACAAATAAAATTCAAAATGCATTATTTAGTCCAAAAAAATAATTATATAGCTATTTTGGAAATAAATGACAAGAAATCAGATTTATATATGGTTCCTAGAGAAGACAAATTAGTATATAAAATAACTCCTGCAAATTATTTAAATCCAAGATTAATGAGATGGGAGTCGGATAATAATCTTTGTTTTGTAAACATTGGGGGGGAGAATCGCTCCACTTTATTGTCCTATAATGTAGTCGAAAATCAGCATAAATCTATATTTACTATGGATTTTAAAGTCGAGGATTTTGATATTTTAGATGGAAATTTTATTTTTATCCAAGAAGAGAAGGAAGCAATAAATAAAAAAAATATTTATTTCTAAAAATGCCAGTGATTTAGAAGAAATAAATATGGGATTTAAACCTAAATTCTACAATGGGAATACTATAATATATCTAAAGAATATAGAAAAAGAAGATAAGAATATTTTACAAATATATAATATAGAAAATAAGGAAATTAGAGGTTTAGACTATGATACTTCTAATTATTTCTTATTGAACAATGAAAATATAGTATTTATAGAGAAAAACAGTTGTAATAACGATTATACACTTTATAGATATAATGTACCAAATGATTATATACTACCAATAGCCAATGTAAATAGCGATAAAATCTACTATGATCAAACAAATAATATAGGCTATATAGCACTAAATCCTCCCTTAGAAGACAATAAGAATCCAATTATTTATTCTGTGGATTTAGGTAAATTAGGGCCATAGACCTTAGAGGCCTATGGGCCAATTTTGAATTGTGAATTATTAGGGTCTATCTTTGGGGGGGAGAGATTCTTCGGGCTGTGCCCTCAGAATGACAATTGGTATGCCCCCAATTAGTGTAATAACTGGTATTTCCCATATTAATATGAAAATTAGCACGCCCCCCATTAGTATGACATATCGTCGTCATACTAATGGGGGGGCGTGCTAATGTAATTTTGAATTGTCATCCTGAGGCTTTAGCCGAAGGATCCCACCCAAAGATAGACCCAGAACATTTACAATTCACTAGGTAAAGAAACTAAGGGATATGCACAAAATTGAAAAGCATAATTTTGGCATCCTGCTTAAATTCACAATTCACAATTTGCGCAAGCATTGCCCATAATCAGTTTTTAAATCTGGCCTTCCTCTTTCTAAACTTATCAATCATTCTATTAATAAAAGATTCCTTTTCCCTTACTATAAACTGATACTCGTCTATTCCTCCTACTGTCAAGAGACCTAAAGTATTTATTCCATTTTTATAATCCTTAAATTCTTTTGTGATTATTTCCCTATCTCTATTAAGGACATCCATCCAAATATAATTGGGATTATAGTTTAGAATTGCTTCTACATCTCTGTCTGAGTATATTTTGTTTCCATTTAAAGAAACTATTATATCTCCTGATTCTAAATTCAATTTTTTTCCCTATACCTCCAGGCAATACATCTAGGATTTTTAGGCCTTGTGGGCTTGGTTTAAATAGGTATTTTCCGTTTTCTTCTCTTTTCTGACCTATTTTTATTACTATTTCATGGCCTAAAGGTGAAAATATGGCACCTATATATTTGAAAATCTCATAATTCATAGACAGTTTAGCAAATATTATTAATATTATACTAAATATAGATAGTATTCCCGCTGTTTCTCTAGATTTTTTTTCTGGATAATTAGCTAGGGCATAGTCTCCATAACCTAATATAGCCACAATAGTGGCGGGATAAATGATTTGTCCATTGACAAAAATTATAAAGGGCACAGGCCAAAATCTATTTAGTGTAAATCCCCTACAATTTCCCCCCCTTCCCTTTCCATAAATACAGGAGTTTTCCATGTACTGCCATCTAATAGTATTAAAAGGCTCTCTATTAAATGAAGCACTCCTACTATCATCAATATGCCTGGTATATTTATATCTGGATAGCCTATTATTAAATTTGAAAGGGCTAGAATCCCTCCTGCATAGGAGAAACAAATAAATCTAGGATGGATCAGAGACAATCCTATGGCCAGAGGCATTAGAAAATAAAAGTCCTCTGTATTTATGGTGGTTCCCATGAAAATAAATATTATACTGGCTATTAATCCTCCTAATAAACCAAAGGCTGTAGATACTAATGTATTATACAGCCTGGTTTGTATTTTTTTTCTATTTTTCTATACTGCATAAATATAATTAAAACTACCATTAGAAAAATTGGAGATTTTAGGGTATATAATAAATTTTTCAAGGAATAGTATGCAATTTCTAAAAAAAAGCTGCATATAAAACTCTCCTTATTTATTAATTATTTTTTTTACTTCACTTATAGCTCTTTTCAATTGAGTGTCCTGTTCTAAATTATCAATTCCTATTTCTTCTACATCTTCTGGTAAATCCACTACTATATCTGGCTCTATACCTATACCATGGATATTTGTACCATTTGGAGTGAAATATTCTGAAGTAGTCAATTTAAAACCTGAGCCGTCGGACATTCTCTTAATCTGTTGGACTACACCTTTACCAAAGGTAGTATTTCCAATTAATAGTCCTCTTTCTCTATCTTTTATGGCCCCCCCAGCAAATATTTCCGATGCAGAGGCGGAGCTTCATTTACTAAGACTACCAATGGTATATCTGTGAATTTCTTTGTAGATTTTTCATAGTATCTTTCCCCCCCATTTCTAGTTTCTGTATATACTATTACACCTTCATCTAAAAATTCATCTGTAATATCCACACATACATCTAATAATCCACCTGGATTATAGCGAAGGTCGATTATAAGTCCAGATATATATTTTTCATTAAGGAATCCATTTCCTTTGCAAAATCCTTATAAGTCAATTCGTCAAAGGAAGTAATTCTAATATAGCCTATATCTTCGTCAATTAAACTAGACTTTACAGTTATAAGCCTAATTTCTTCCCTCATAATATTCATATCTATATATTCATTCTTGCCTTCTTTGTCTTTTCTTAATACTGTAATACTTACCTCTGTCTTAGGTTTGCCTTTCATTATCTTAACTGCCTTATCCATATTGTCTGCAGTAAATTCCTGGCCTTCTACTTTAATAATCTTGTCTCCTGTTTTTAATCCTGCCCTCTCTCCTGGAGTTCCCTCTATAGGTGCCACTACAGTGATTAAATTATCATCACCAGGTGTTACAATTACTCCAATACCTCCATATACTCCCTTTGTATGTTCCGTAAAATCCTTAAACTCGTCCTGAGTCATATATACAGAATAGGGATCTTCTAAAGCCTGGAATATTCCCTTTAATTGTCCTTCAAATATTTGCTCCTCACTTACTTCCCTTAAATAATTTTCCTTTACATAAGCTTCTAAATTTAAAGCCTTAGCATATTTTCATAGGCAGCAGATAATTCTTCATATTCTTTCCTAGGAACAGTTACTTTATCCTTAGTCTTTATAGTAACCATATTAGTTAAACCAAAGGTTAGAATATTACTTATTATTAACAAAACTACTACAAAAGTTACAGTTTTCTTCTTTGACATTTTCTCACCTCAATTTATGGACTTCTGTATTCTAGTTTATTAGTCCTATCAAATTATTATACCATACCACAGAATAAAAAAAAGGGGGGAATTATTTCCCCCTTTAGCCATGGCACTGGATCCACATAGGAACCATTTTTTCTAACTTCAAAATGACAATGAGGACCAGTAGAAAATCCTGTACTGCCAGCCTTTGCAATTGTTCCTCCCCCCCTTTTTACCTCCGAACCTACACTTACGGATAAAGAGGAATTATGGCCATATAAAGTAACAATGCCTCCACCATGGTCTACCATTACAGTTTTTCCATATCCACCTAAGGTGCCTGAATATATAACTGTACCATCAGCAGCAGCCACTATGGCAGTTCCAGTAGGTGCAGGAATATCTATACCTGTATGTAGCTTATTGGTCTTAAAGATAGGATGGATTCTATAGCCAAAAGGCGAGGATATTTTACTATGGCCTGGCACTGGCCAACCCATTTTTCCTCCTGAATAGGGTCCAGATACTACTTGTAATTTTTTTAATTTCTGCTTCATAATCCTTGGCTAATTTATTTAATTCATCATATTGTTTTTCTGCTTCTTTTATATCCTTCTCTAATCCAGCCATTAAGTCCTCTTTAGATCTAGTGGCCCTGGCTAAATCGTCTCTTCTAGCATTTAATTTAGTTTTAGTAGCCTCTACAGAAACTCTTTGAGCTTGTAATTCTACTTTTTTTTATTGTCTATAATATCCCTTTGTTCCTTCATAAACTTAATTAATTCCACATCGTGTTCTGTAATAGATTGAATCATTTGCCTTCTAGATAATAAATCACTTATATCTGCTGAAGCCAATAAAACCTCTAAATAGCCTACATTTCCATTTTTGTACATAACCCTTAGTCTGGAATTAAAGGTATCTTGTTTATCTTCTATATTGTTTCTGCTTCTTCTAATTCCTTTGTGGTTTTCTTATGTCTTCATTTAATTTCGTTAATCCTCTTCTACATCTTCTAATTCTATTTGAGCCTTGTCCATTTCTTTGTCTAGAGCTGCTATTTCTGCTGCCACATCTTTAGTTTGAGTTTGTAGTTCTTGAATTTCTTTTTTTCTTTTCATTCATTTGCTGATTAGTATTTTTCTTTTTCCTGTTTAAGTCCTGTAAATTGTCTGCAAATACAAATAAACTATTGAATATCAATGCAAAGGCTAAAATTAGATACAAAGTCCTTTTCTTATTAGACATTTTTCTCCCCCCCTTTAAACATTTAAAAATCTCTTCAAAGATACCATAGAACCTAATGCACCTATTCCCATTCCTATGGCTACGAAAATAATGGAAATATCCTTAATCAAAGCCTTAGGTGGGACTAAGTACACTGTAAATAATACATATAATTCTGTACTTAAACTGTGGAAGAAATAACTATATCCCTTATTTACAATTAATATAGATAGAACTGCCCCCCCAATTAATCCAAATAATACCCCCCCTTCAATTACAAAGGGCCCGCGAATATAGCCATTGGTGGCTCCTACATATTTCATTATATTTACCTCTCGTTCCCTAGCTGCAACGGTGATTTTTATGGTATTAGATATAATAAACACAGATATTAGTAAGAGAATTATAATTATAATTAGGCCTCCACCTCTAACATAATTGGCAATTAAAAGCATTTTTTCTATTAAATCCTGATAGTAATTTACGCCTTCTACTCCATTTAATTCACTAATTTTATTTACTACTTCTTCTGCATATTCTATATCCTTTAGTTTACTATATAGGAATTAGGTAATGGATTGGTTTCTAAACCTTCCAATAAATAGGCATTTTCCTCCCAGCCTTTTCATATCTTGTAGAGCCTCTTCTCTAGGTTTATATACTACAGTTAAGACTCCTGAGCTTTCCAATGTTTCTTTTTCTATAGCCCTAGATACTTCTTCCGAAATATTATCTTCTAAAAATACTTGTATTTCATCAAATTTACCCTTGGTTTCCATTACTAAATTATTTATACTTAATATCATAATTAAAACTAAGCCCAGTATTATCAATACTGCTGCTATGGACCCAATAGAGGCCATGCCCATTCCTCTATTTCTCCAGGCACCTTGGAATCCCTGTTTTAAAGTATTCTTAAATATACGAAATCTCATTCTCATACACGCCTCTCTCTTCATCCCGTACTATTTCACCTGATTCAATGGCAATTACCCGCCTTTTCATCACATCTACTATATCTTTGGCATGAGTAGCCATAAGAACTGTAGTACCTCGTCTATTAATGTCCTTTAGGACTTTCATTATTTCCCAAGCAGTATCTGGGTCTAAATTCCCAGTAGGCTCGTCCGCTATTAATACAGGTGGATTATTGACTATGGCCCTGGATATGGCCACCCTCTGATGCTCCCCACCAGATAATTCATCTGGATAACAATGGGCCTTGGTGCTTAAATCTACCATACTTAAGACTGTGGGGGGGACATTTCTCCTAATTTCCTTGGGATGGGCACCTATAATCTCCATGGCAAAGGCTATGTTTTCATATACAGTTTTATTTGGCAATAATCTGAAATCCTGAAATACCACACCTATATTTCTTCTAATATAGGGAATTTTTCTATTTTTAACACTGGTAATATCTGTATTGTTTAAGTATATTTTCCCTGATGTGGGGTTTTCCTCTTTCAATAGGAGCTTTATTAAAGTGGATTTACCTGCACCACTGGTCCTACTAAAAACACAAATTCCCCCCCTTTATCTATAGTAAGGCTTACATCTCTTAAGGCCTTTACTCCATTTTTATATTCCTTAGATATATTTACAAACTCTATCAAATAAACTCACCTCGGTGTAATCACTTTGTAACCATAATAGAATTATATCACATAAATCTCTATATTTTTTTAAAAAAAATAAGATTTTTAGAGTTTTTTTTACATATATGATTTGATACTATATTATAATATAGATTAGTGAATAAATAAATAGTAAAGGGTGGTAATGTTGGATAAAAAAGACATTAAGACAAGAAATAATAGGAAAAAGGTCCCAATTAACAGAAGAAGAAATTCTAGAAAAATCCTCTAAGATTAAAAACCGTCTCTTTCAATTAGAAGAATTTAAATCTGCCAATTTTATATTCTCTTTTATTAGTTTTGGAGACGAATCCATACCCATGATATTATTAAAGAAACCCTAGCCATGAATAAAAGAGTAGGTGTACCTATAACTATAGACAAACCTAGAAAACTATTAGTATCTGAAATAAAAGATTTTAATGAAGAATTAGAAATAGGCTATTATAATATCTTAGCTCCAAAAAAAGGAATTTGAAAGAATAGTGCCTCCTGATTTAATCAATTTAGTTTTAGTACCAGGACTGGCCTTTGATAGTGATGGATATAGAACTGGCTATGGTGGAGGATATTATGACAGATTTTTTTGCAAATGCCAATAAAAACATAGTGAAAATTGGCTTATGTTTTGATTTACAAATAGTATCTGAAGTACCTAGGGATATTTATGATATTCCTGTAGATTATATTATTACGGAGGATAGAATTATAAAGACTATTATTTCCTCCTAAAAATGGTATAATAGAAAAAGGTAATGAAATTATTTTTTATTTTAGGAGGAATTTTAATGGTAAGAACCGTAGGCACTACAGTAAGGGGGGGTATAAGAACTCCCATAGTTAAAAGGGAGATAATATTGTGGATATTGTAGTGGATTCTGTTTTAGAGGCTGCAAAACATGAAAATATTCAGCTTAGAAATAGTGATATTGTTGGAATTACAGAATCATTAGTGGCAAGGGCTCAAGGAAATTATGCCAACGAAGAAGATATTATTGAGGATATAAATAATAAATTTGAAAATGATATTGGAATTGTATTTCCCATACTAAGCAGAAATAGATTCTCTATAATCTTAAAAGCCATAGCTAAAACAGAAAAGAAATTGTATGTAATTTTAAACTATCCTACTGATGAAGTGGGAAATCAACTAATGGATATGGAAAAAAAATGTATAATCTAAAAATTAATCCTTATACAGATGTATTAGATGAAAATGAGTATAGAAAATTATTTGGTGAAAATGTATATCATCCTTTTACAGGTATAGATTATGTAAAGGCCTATAAGGATTTGGCCATAAATAATAATATAGAAATATATCTTTCCAATGACCCAACCACCGTATTAAAATATACAAAAGATGTATTGGTGGCAAATGTTCATAATAGAGCTAGGACTAAGGAGATCCTAAAAGAAGCAGGAGCCAAAACTGTATTAGGCTTGGAAGATTTATTAAATGAACCCGTAAATAATAGTGGATATAATCCAGAATATGGACTATTAGGCTCTAATTTATCCACTGAAACCCAAATTAAATTATTCCCAAGAGACAGTCAATATTATGTAGAAGAAATTCAAAAGAAATTTAAAGAGAAAACTGGAAAAGATATTGAAGTAATGGTTTATGGAGACGGGGGGCCTTTAAAGACCCAGTAGGACATATTTGGGAACTGGCAGACCCAGTAGTTTCCCCTGGATATACATCTGGCCTAGAAGGTACACCAAATGAAGTGAAATTAAAATATCTAGCAGATAACGAATTAAGAGATTTAAAAGGTCAAGAAGCTACAAAGGCTATTAAAGAGAAAATAGATAAAAAAAGACAAGAATTTAGTAGCCCATGAAGAATCCTTAGGAACTACTCCTAGAAGAATAACTGATCTACTAGGCTCCCTCTGCGATTTAACCTCTGGCAGCGGAGACAAAGGCACACCTGTGGTGCTGATACAAGGATACTTTGATAATTTTGCATCAGAGTGATACAGCGGGGGGGACGGTTCTCCCTGTATCATATTTTATATACTCTGTATTGCAGATACCCATAGGGATATTTTTGGGACAATATTTTTGAGACAAGGAGAACCGTCCCCCCCCTTGTCTCACTTGACCGTTAGGGCTAAGCCCTAACGGTCAAGTTTTATTCCTTTTTCAGTAAATTGTTTATCTACATACCTTCTTAATAAGTTCCTAATTACTGCTGCAACTGGTACAGCAAATAGCATTCCCCCCCAGACTCCGAAGAAGCCTCCACCTACTAGTATAGATAGTATTATCCAAAATGGCTTTAGGCCTACTTGTACTCCAAGGATTTTAGGGCCTAAATATAGTCCATCGAATTGTTGTAGTAAAAATATAAATATAGTAAGCCATAATGCCTTAAAGGGTGAATAAAATAGGGTTATTATGGCTGCTGGTACCATTCCAATAAAGGGACCAAAATAAGGTATCATATTGGTAATTCCCACTATTAGTGAAATAAGCAGTCCATAACGAATTCTTAGAATTGCACAGCCTATAAAACATAGTATTCCTATAATTAAAGAGTCCAACAATTTCCCTACAAAGAAATTAGAAAAGGCTTCTTTAATCTCTTCAAAAACCTCTATTACTCCATCTGCCTTCCCTAGTGGAAATATAGCATAAGTGATTCTATGAAGATGATGTTTGAAATACTCTTTATCCTTTAAATATAGACAGAAATTATGGAACCTAGTATAAAATTAATTAAATTTGAAGTTAAGGATATTACCTGGTCTACAGTTTTATTTAGCATAGGAGTTAGGCTTTTCCCCCCCATTTTCCCAATCAATTCATCTAGAGAATTTGTAATATAATCTAGAACTCCAAATCTATCTATTTCCTCCATAAATCCTGGAGTCTTAGAAATCCACTTTCTAGTTTCATTGGCATAATAGGGGATTTCGTTAATTAGATTCTTTATACTATCTATTACCCTTGGTGTTATTATGGTAAAGAATAGTATTATAAGTCCATAGAAAAACACATAAACAATTAAAACATTTACCCATCTTTTTAATTTGAAATTATTCTCCAAAATCTTCAATAAAGAATTTAAAAAGAAGGCAATTAACAATGCCCAAACAAAGGGCTTAGAAATCCTAGATATGGTCCCAAAAAAAATCTGAGTTATCTACAAATTTCCACAGTAAAAAGGTTATTATAAGCATAATATAAAATTTAATATAAGAAAATTCCTTTTTTTTATTTTTATTCCTCCTTTCTGCAATTTGCAATTATTAGGCTAATTCTCTAATGTATGAGATCCTTTGCTATGGCTCAGGATGACATTTACTTTATTGCCATATATTATTATATACCCTCTGTTGACCTGATGTAAAGCCTAAAATCTAGTTTTTATATACTCTTAATGTACTAACTCTACCAAAAGAAAATGAGCCAAAGTTTAAACTTGGCTCATTCATATTCTATCTCTAATTTTATGTTTTCCGGCATGTTTTTTTAAATTGGTTTTTACTATAGTAAAGGGATAAGTGAAGGATTGGGCTACTATATCATTCTGGGCTGGGTCCTTAAACTTTGCATATACTACTAAATCAAATTCCTCCTTAGTATTTTGTTCTTTTACAATTTTATCAACCTCTACATTATAGCCTCCAGTGTTTTTTTTCTCCCCCTCATAACTAATACATAGATTTCGTCATTTAATCGAAGAGTAAGTGCCCTTTCTTCCGCCAAGTATTTAGGTAGTATTTCCTTGATTTTCTCTGGAATTTCAGAGGATTCTAAGACCTTATACTTCACAGCTTTATCACCCTTATTAAAAAAAATTTTGGAATAAAGATTAACAACAATATAATTAGGAGAATAAGCCCTAAGGCTATAAATTGTCCCTTTTTCAAATCCATCCCCCCCAGCTAAGTATCTTATAATATAATATTCTATAAAAGGGGATTTTATGATTTATTATTTTTT
>JMBX01000270.1_pt1 | contig 13746 bp, 24 predicted proteins | sample 616521 | NCBI WGS metagenome assembly JMBX01 (sample SAMN02727906, study PRJNA239997) | anaerobic digester metagenome | biome: anaerobic digester; isolation source: mesophilic anaerobic digester inoculated with municipal waste water sludge... | place: Germany: Bielefeld University, CeBiTec ...
GTATATGTTTAGTTTCGTCCCTGTGTCTGGTGAAGTTTTTATTTGTAACTTACCCTCAAGTAATTCTGCTCTCTCTCTGATGTTCATCAATCCAAACCCACCAGTTTTTCTGCTGTGTAATTTATCTACTTCTTCTAAGTCAAATCCTATACCATTGTCCATTATAGATAGATTTAGCCTTTCCCTGGTAAACTCTATTATAACACTTGCATTTGTTGCTCGAGAGTGTTTACTTATGTTATTTAGTGATTCCTGTATTATCCGAAATATGGCTACTTCAATTGCTGGTTCTAATTTATATTCAGTACCTTATTATTTTTAAACTAGTTTCAATTCCCGTATCTTCTGAAAAATCATATATATACCTTTCTAAAGTTGGGATCAATCCTAAATCGTCTAAGGACATAGGTCTCAAATCGAATATTATTTCTCTAACATCTTTCAATGTATCCTTTACAATTACCTTTAAGTTTTCTAATTCACTTTTTGCTCTTACTTGATCAATATCCATAAGCCTTTCACATAGTTCCGTTTTCACTATAATATTTGCCATAGATTGAGCTGGGCCATCATGAATATCCCTAGCTAGCCTTTGTCTTTCCTCTTCTTGGGCTTCAATAATTTTAATCCCTAGGTACTGGCGTTTGTTTAAATCATCTACCGTAAGCAATATTTCATCCATATTCCCCTGTAAATATTCACTAGCTACACTTACAGATTTACCCACGTTCTCCGCTTTTTTTTATAAACTTCTCTGGCAGATTTTAACCTAAGCTCAACTGCTCCTCGTTTTTCTATAAGATTTTTTTCCTCTTCCCTCTTAAAAGCAGTCTGATTCTTAAGTCATTAGCCTTATCATAGGCATCCTTAATATCCTTTTCATTGTAAAAATCGAAGTTCTTACTCACTGTGGATAGATATATTCTGCTTTTCTTTTCTTCAATTTCCAGCAGATCTACCTCCCTAATAACCTTATCCACTACATTTCTAATTTCTTCAAGTTCTTTTTCTAATTTAATACATTCATTTCTTGCATGATCTACAATATCTAATATTTCCTCTCTACTATTTTCTATAGTACATATGGTTTCTTCTAATATTTCATTAATTCTATCTACATGAGTAGGTTTTCCCATAATATACACCTCAGTTTTATAATTCCATAGTTTCTATTGCATCTTTTTCTTCATTAGTTAAAATCTCCATCAAATCTAATAGGATTAACAATCTATCTTCATCAATTTTCCTACACCTATAATATATCTTTTATCTATCCCTGAAATTATATCAGGTGCAGGATCAATTTGGTCTTCATCAAGTCTTATAGTTTGTGAAGCCTCATCCACTATAAAGCCTACTTCTTTTTCCCCCCCTAAAGTTATTACTATGATTCGTGTATCTTCAGTAGTTTCTGCTAATCCTATGTTAAACCTTTTCTTTAAATTGATGACGGGAATTACATTTCCCCTATAATTAATAATCCCTTCAATAAATTTTGGAGTATTAGGTACGTGTACTGATTCTTGGTAAGGTATTATTTCCTTTACGTTCATAATATCAATACCAAATTCTTCTTGATCTAATTTAAATATTACATATTGATTTTCACTCATAACTATCCCCCCTTATTTTTACTAATTATTATACTATTCTACACAAATAGTGTTTATCCTTCTTTTATTATACACCATTTGTAAATTTACGTATTTTATAAATTACTATTAAGTCGTTTAGCAATACCACTTCTCAATTGCTCTCCTATATAATCATCGGCATTTTCTACTTTTTTTAAATACATAGATACATTTCCATCAAAATTTATTTCTTGACCAAACAAAATCAATTCCATGGATTTTCTAGCTTGATTTATAACAAATTTATCATCTTCAATTACTCCATACTTCATATATCTACAACGATAAGACTTAAAACTTCTATTGCTTTTTCTATAGGGAAATCCTTGTTAACAAGTTCGCTAAAATCCGTCAATTTCCCTACATAATATTCCTCATTATTTCGTGCATATTCTAACATATTTTTTTTGTATATCCAATAATACAATTGTCCCCCCTATACAATCACCACATCTATCCTCTCCTAGGCAAACCTCATCTACCGCATCATTCAATAGTTTAGTCTGTATATATAAATTTGCAGCTGCTTTTTTCATAGAGGAGTAACCCAATTCTTCCCTTGTATATATTAACTTTCTAGCCAAGATTATCTGTATAGATAAGATAATTAGTAGATAAATACTTATAGAAAAAGCATTTATAAATCTATTAGGAATCCAGTTATATAGTTTTAATGTACCAAATAATATAAACACTATAGAAGAAATTAATTTGATAAATATATCGGGTATTTTTTTCTCCAAGTCTACTTCCTATATAAATACCTAATCCGCTAGTACCAATCATGCCTAGAGTAGTCCCTAATAGTATAAATAATGGATAATTCCCTTCTGCTGATAAGGTCATAGCTGTAAGTTGAGTTTTATCCCCTAATTCTCCAACAAAAAAAGCTATAGCCACTGTAATTATTGGCCCGTAAGACTTTTTGTTTTTCTCATCTTCCAACTCCTCTTCTCGTAAAGCTATTAGACCAAATATAACAAACATAATGCCGGCTATCAATTGAATCCAATCCATAGGTATAGCCTTAGATAAATATCTACCTAATAATATAGCTATTCCATGATTAAAAAAAAGACCCCCCCTAATAACACACCTAATAATACTTCTTTTATCTTATATTGAGTTGCAAAAGTCATAGCTATTATCTGAGTTTTATCACCCATTTCTGCTGCAAATATTAATAAAAATGCTTTAAGAAATTCACTAATCATTTTTCACCATCCATTATTTTTTTTCTATAGTTTGTCAAATAAATCAATCTAAAAAAAGACTTTTAGTTTAATAGAAATCTATTAAACTAAAAGTCTCGCTCCTCTTGGATAAGAGCAAATAGGACCAGGTATTTATACCAGCATGTTGATCCTATAAATAGTAATACTACTATAGCTACTCCCTTTTAGTATAAAATCTATACTATCTATATTATAGTATACAATCGCTTTTTTTTCAAATACTAGCTTCCCATTTTTTTTATTACCTTATCTGTGTGATTTATCCCAAAGTGATAGATAATATATTCTAAATTTGGTGCATCAAATATAACCATATCAGCTTTCTTTCCAACCTCTATACTTCCAATCTCTTCTTCAAGTTTTAGTGAAGCTGCTCCATTAATAGTGGCTCCAGTAATAACCTCTTCAGGAGTTAATTTCATAATTATAGATGCAAAACTCATGACTAATTGCATATTTTCAGTAGGGCAACTCCCTGGATTAAAATCTGTAGATATTGCAACAGGTAGCCCTTCTTCGATCATCTTTTTAGCTCTAGCATATTTTCCTGATTGAAGATTAAAGGAAGTAGCAGGAAGAAGATTTGCTATAACTTTCTTATCTGCCATCATCTTTATTCCCTCGTCACTAGCTGCAACTAAATGATCTGCTGAAATACAACCTATTTCTGCTGCCAATTCTGCTCCTCCAAGGGGCTTTATTTCATCTGCATGTATCTTAGGAAGTAATCCATGTTCCATTCCAGCTTCTAAAATCCTCCTGGATTCATCTACTGTAAAAACTCCCTCTTCACAAAATACATCACAAAATTTAGCTAAATTTCTTTTTCCAACCTCTGGCATCATCTCATTTATTATTAGATCAATAAACTCATCGGTTTTATCTTTATAAGCTGGTGGTATAGCATGAGCAGCCATAAATGTAGACACAATATCTACAGGATGATCTGCGTCTAGTTTTTTTGCTACTTCAAGTTGTTTAATCTCCGTATCAAAATCATCTAATCCATATCCAGATTTAGCTTCTACTGTAGTAACTCCTAGGCTTAACATAATATCTAAACTTTTCCTTGCTTTTTCATATAGTTCTTCAAAAGTAGCTTTTTTTAGTGGCATTTACTGTACTATGGATGCCTCCTCCAGCTTCTAATATTTCTAAATATGTTGCTCCTTTTAATTTCATAGCTAATTCATGTTCCCTTGATCCTCCATGAACTAAATGAGTATGAGAGTCTACCAATCCTGGAGTAACTGTTTTCCCTTTAGCATTTATTATTATGGTATTACCATCTTTTTTTTATTCCTTTTGGTAAATCACCTTTACCTACATAGATTATTCTACCATCTTTAATAGCCACTATACCATTCTTTATCAATCCTACATCTCGCATCTCTTCTTTGATCCTAGGCCTATTGGGACCTTGTAATGTTATTAAATTATCTATATTTTTTATAATTAAATCTGCTATCATAATATCACCTTATTCATACATTCTTTTTTTTCTAGTATCTGACTAGAGTCGAAACCTTCTAATCTTAAGTAATAATCTGCTACATCTACCAATGCTTGCATTGGTACCAAGCCTATTATTTCACTTCCAATTACATTTACTCCATATCGTCTAGCTTCCCTTTCTATAGCATCAAATACTCTAAATAAAGAAGTTTTCGTATAATCTACCATATTCATAGATACCTGCACTATACCTCTTTCAGCTATCTCCAATCCTATAGCTTTACAATAGGTAAAACCTCCAGTTTTTGCTCTTACAACTTTTGCAATATTTTTAGCAATTTCTACATCATCAGTTCCTAAATTTACATTAAATGCAACTAAAGGCATTCTAGCTCCTACAGCTGTTACTCCAGCCTTAATATTTAATTTATTAGGTCCAAAATCTGGTTTCCATTCTTCTTCCTTTAACTTCTCTGCCATACCTTCATATTGTCCCCTTCGTACATCCGCTAAGTTTTCCCTATTTGGAGAAGTGGCAGATTTTTCATATAGAAATACTGGTATATTTAATTCTTCTCCTATTCTTTTCCCTAATTTTTTTGAATATTCTACACATTCTTCCATAGTTACATCAGATATTGGAACAAGAGGAATTACATCTGTTGCACCCATTCTAGGATGTCCTCCCTCATGGGTAGTCATATCTATCAGTTCTGCTGCTACTTTAGTAGCATTAAATGCTGCTTCTATAACCTTTTCAGGTTCCCCCCCAATAAATGTAACTACTGAACGATTATGATCTTTATCCATGGAATAATCTAACAATTTTACACCTTCAATAACTCTTATTTCATCTACTATTTTTTTCTACTACTTCTTTGTCCCTTCCTTCGCTAAAATTAGGTACACATTGGATTATTTTAGCCATAATATACCTCCTATTTTAATTATTAATCATATTTTTATATTTTTCTCATACTCCTCCTCTACCAATCCTTTAATTAATTCATCATCAACTAAATATGGTAAAGTTATATGATCTGTATCCTTAAATTGTTCATTATATTCAATAGCTGTTTTAATAGAGTTTTCATTCCTAGCCCAAGCTCTCCTAGCTACACCTCCCATAACATCCCAAGGTATTGCAGTTTTTAATATATTATCTACTCTTTCACTTCCATCTAGTACCATACCAAAACCACCATTTATGGCTTTTCCTATTCCTACCCCCCCTCCTCCATTATGAAGGGCTATCATACTCATACCTCTAGCTGCATTTCCAGCAAAACATTGGGTGGCCATGTCTGCCATTATATTGCTGCCATCTTTTATATTAGCTGTTTCTCTAAAGGGTGAGTCGGTTCCTCCTGTGTCATGATGATCTCTTCCTATCATTACAGGCCCTATTTCTCCATTTCTTACCATTTCATTGAATTTAAGGGCTATTTTTAATCTTCCTAGGGCGTCTTGATATAGTATTCTAGCTTGAGTTCCTACTACTAATTGATTCTTTTCTGCGTCTCTTATCCATATATAGTTGTCTCTATCTTGGCCTCTTCTATTGGGATTGATACATTCCATTGCTGCTTTGTCTGTTTTTATTAAGTCTTCATGTTTTCCACTTAAACATACCCATCTAAAGGGTCCATAACCATAATCAAATAACATTGGTCCCATTATGTCTTCTACATAGGATGGGAATATGAATCCTTCTGTTTCATCTATCCCATTTTTAGCTATTTCTTTTACTCCTGCATCGAATACTGCTTTCATGAAACTATTTCCATAGTCAAAGAAGTAAGTGCCTCTGTTTACTAATTCTTTTATTAGCTCAAAATGATGTTTTAAGGATTTATCTACTAGTTTTATGAAGGTTTCTTTGTCTTCTGCTAACATTCTGGTTCTTTCTTCAAAGGTTAGTCCTTGAGGACAGTATCCTCCATCGTAGGGTACATGACAAGAGGTTTGATCTGATAAAAGTTCTATGTGTATATTGTTTTCTACTGCATATTCTAATAGATCTACTATGTTTCCATGATAAGCAATAGCAATAGGTTCTCCTTTTTCATATATTCTTCTGCTGTTTTAAATACTTCTTCTAAATCATCTAATACTAAATCTATCCAACCTTGGTCTACTCTGGTTTTAATTCTTGAATAATCTACTTCTGCTATTATTCCAACTCCATTTGCAATTTTTGTAGCTTTTCCTTGAGCGCCACTCATACCTCCTAATCCAGAGCTTACAAACATGTGACCTCTTAGGTCTCCATCTTTTTCTATGCCTAGTTTCATTCTACCTGCGTTTAGTATGGTGTTGTAGGTTCCATGGACAATCCCTTGAGGTCCTATATACATCCAACCTCCTGCTGTCATCTGTCCATAATTAGCTACACCCATGGCTTGGGCTTTGTTCCAATGTTTGTCGTCATCAAACATACCTACCATTAAAGCATTGGTTATGATAACTCTAGGACTGTTAGGTGAGGATTTAAATAGTCCTACAGGATGACCTGAGGCTACAACTAAGGTTTGTTCTTCTGTTAATATCTCTAAATACTTCTTTATCAATCTATACTGCATCCAGTTTTGACAGACTTGTCCTGTTTCTCCATAGGTTACTAATTCATAAGGATATAGGGCTACATCGAAATCTAGATTGTTGTCTATCATTACCTGAAATGCTTTTCCTTCAATGCAATTTCCTTTGTATTCATCTATTGGTCTACCTTTTATTGGCCCTTCTGGTCTGTATCTATAGCCATATATTCTTCCTCTAGTTAATAGTTCGTTTAAAAATTCTGGAGCTAATGTTTCATGTAATTTTTCTGGTATATATCTTAGGGCGTTTTTTTAGAGCAATTTCTGTTTCTCTTTTAGTAAGAGTGAATTCCCTCTTTGGTGCTCTTCTAATTCCTTCTTGAAATTTAGGTTCTGGAGGCAATTCGTCTCCTAATTTTATAGTCATGGCTTTGCTTATTAAATCATTATTTAACACTTAAACTCCTCCTTTATAATAATTTTCCAATTTTTTTCTTCTACCTTTTCCAATATAATATTAGATTCAATCATATCTTCACATATATTTATATATTCATACATTATCCTATCTTCTTCTATGGTAGGAACTTTATCTCTAACTATATTATAAGCTATTTCAGTACCTTTTCCTAATTTTTTTTCTTCCCTCTTAAATCAATACCTTGACAAGCTGCTAAAAGTTCCATAGCTAAAACTTTTCGTGTATTTTCTAATATGCTCTTTGCTTTTCTTGCAGCAATAGTACCCATGGACACATGATCTTCTTGATTTGCTGAAGATGGTATAGAATCTACACTAGCAGGATGAGCTAAAACTTTGTTCTCCGATACTAAAGAAGCTGCAGAATATTGAACTATCATGAATCCTGAATTCAAACCTCCATTTCTAGATAAAAAGCTGGCAATCCACTCAAAGCTGGATTTACAAGTCTTTCCAATCTTCTTTCTGATACATTTGCTATTTCAGACAATGCAATTCCTAAGAAATCAAAACTTAATGCCATAGGTTGCCCATGAAAATTGCCACCAGAAATTACTTCTTCTGTTTCATCAAATATTAACGGATTATCTGTTGCTGAATTCATCTCAATATTAACTTTTTCCTTTACATAATCTATTGCATCTTTACTAGCTCCATGTATTTGGGGTATACATCGTAAAGAATAAGCATCTTGTACCCTTAATTCTCCCTGCCTCGTAGCCATATTGCTATCTTTCAATAGTTTAAGTAAATTTTTTTGAAGTATTCAATTGCCCGATATGTTTCCTTACATCATGCACTTTAATATCATAAGCATCAATTATTCCATTTAGTGCTTCCACAGTTAAAGCTGCAATTATATCAGAAGTTTTACTTAAATTTATTCCATCATAAAGGGTTAATGCACCAATGGAAGTCATCACCTGAGTGCCATTTATCAATGCTAATCCCTCTTTTGATGTTAATTCCACTATTGGAATTTCTGCTCTTTTCATAGCTTCAATTCCTTTTAATCGTTTTCCTTGATAATACGCTTCCCCCCCTTCACCTAGCATAACCAATACCATATGGGATAAAGGAGCTAAATCTCCACTAGCACCTAAAGAACCTTTTTCTGGAATTACTGGATGTATTCCTCTGTTTAACATATCTATTAAAGTGTTTAATGTTGATAATCTAATACCAGAGTATCCTTTAGCTAATGCATTAGCTCTAAGGAGCATAATTCCTCTTACAATTTCTTCATCTAAAGGATTGCCTACTCCACAAGAATGACTCATAATAAGATTTCTCTGTAAAATTTTAGTTTCCTCTTTAGATATGTTTACATCACTAAACTTTCCAAAACCTGTTGTTATACCATATACTATCTTCTCTTCTTCTACAAATTTATCTACTATTTGTCTAGATCTTTCAATTTTCTTTATTGCTTCATTAGTTAGTTCAACTGTGTAATTATGCCTTACTACATTAATAAAATCTTCTAATGTTAAATTATTACCATTTATTAATACTTTGTTCATGGGCTTCCCTCCTATGATTATTATAATTTTGATTTGATACATTATCTAAATAAAGTGTATAAAAAAAAGCCACAGATACTATCTGTGGTCATTTGTCAATTTATAGGATTTTATTGGAGTATATATCCTCTTGCCCATAATCTCCTCACTTCTCATAAGAACCAATCTATCTAGCAAAAAGCTACGATCTATGTTTACATCCTTAAGATATTGCATTTGATTAAAGGACTTATTCAGTACTACTCTTCTTCCCAATGTAATATGGGGGGTCTAAAGGGCCTTTTTTTCCTTTTTAAAACCCAAAGGTTCTAGACCTTCTTCTATTATATCATATATTTTATTCAATTTGTTAATTTCTCCTTTAAATCCTATCCAAATCACACCATATTGATCTCTTCTTCTATTAAAATAACCTAATTCATCTAATTTTAAATATATGGAAGAATAATTTTTAGGGACAAGTTCAAGAACCTGCCCTATTAAATCTATTTGGGACTGGTCAATTTCTCCCAAAAACTTTAAAGTCAAATGGAAATTTTCATCCTTAACCCAACTTCCCTTTAAAGCGTTAAGCCTAATATTATTTTGAATACTACATAAAGTTTTTCTCAAATTATAATCAAAATCTAGTGCTACAAAAGCTCTCATAAAGACACCACCACTATTAAATTCTTCTACAGCTTTTCTCTCTATTAATTGAATTGGTAAATAAGTGTTTTTTTTCTTCTATTTTTTTTCACCTTCTAATTCTTTTATTATCCTTCTAATAGCTACCGCCCCTATATCATAATAAGGTTCCTTTATAGTGGTAATTTCTGGGCGATAAATAGAGGCCATTTTAGTATCCCCATAACCACATATAGATATATCTTCTGGAACTTTTATTTGATTGTCATAAAAATAATTTATAAGCCCTATGGCTATTTCATCCTGACAACAAAAAAAACAGCAGTTATATTCTTCTCCTTTATAATTTTTTCTAAATCATTACCAATATTATATCCATCTTCTATGGTAAAACCTGCCGCTGATAATATTAACTCATCTTTTTTTAAATTTATTTATAATCTCCTTATATCCCTTTATCTTATCCTCTTCTACCGAACCCAATTGGTTTTCGTGGGCTGTTACATACAATATATTCTCATGACCTAATTCCAATAGATATTTTGTCATAATAGCACTTGCCTCATAATTATCTATAGAGACAGAGGGGGGAGTCCTGAAGCCTTATAAAATTTGTTTAAATATACAAAGGGTATATTAAATCCTTTTATTTCATCTATCACGTCTTTATTAATAGTCTCTGATATCAAAATAATTCCCTCTACTTGCTTGCTTCTTAACAGTTCAGCAAATTTCATCTCCGTATCTGGATTTCCATAGCTACTAGATAATAATATGTCATAATTGTACATCCTGCCAACTTCTTCTATACCCCGTATCATCTGCGCTACATAGGAGTTACCAATATCTGTTACAATTACACCTATAAGATTAGATTTCTTTGTAACTAGGCTCCTTGCAACTTGATTAGGTTTATAACCTAGCTCATCTATAGCATCTAGTACTTTTCTTCGTACTTCTGGACTTACAGGCTTAGAATTATTTATTACTCTTGAAACTGTAGATATAGATACTCCAGCCAACTTTGCTACATCCTTTATAGTTACTGACATAATAATCCACCTCACATAATGTTTATTTCGAATATCCTTTGATTATATTATATTGAATTGATGTAATATAGTTTTAAGCTATATTATAGCTGAAATAACACTACACAAAACCCTAACCATATTATAATCATTATAATCAAACTCTTTCTCTTTTAATGGGACTGAAATATATACGATCCCTTTGATTTCCCCCCTTCAAACTCCAAAGGAATCACTATTACCGACTGCCAATTAGGAGTGCCTGTTATCAATAAATCCATCTCATCTAGACTGTCCCAATCTATTAAAATTCTCCTTTTCTATTGGCAATGGCCCTATTTACTATATCTTGATTAATAAAAGGTTTTCTTTCACCCTTCTGATTTAATCTAGATCGAAAAAGTACATCTCCTTGTTGTCCTTTTTTTATCAAATAATATCAAACTTGCATATTCTCCTTCTATTGTTTCTACTAATCTACCCAAAAATTCAAGTATTTTTTTCCTCTTTATTAATATTACTATTGATTAGTTCTATAATATCTAATAAAGCTAGTATGTTTATTTGATCTTGATTTATATTTCCAGATAAAATGCCTGCTAGTTTGTCAACTCTATTTAATGTATTTTCCAAATGGGGGGGTTCCCAAACAACTACCTTGTTTCTGCCTTTTTCTTTTGCATTGTATAAAGCTTGATCGGCTTTTTTCTATTAGCTCTTCTTTGAATTGACTGTGTTTTGGAAATTGAGATATCCCAATACTTATTGTAATAGGCTCCTCTATATGGGAAACTCTTAATTCTTGTATGTTTATCCTAATCTTTTCTCCTATATCCTTGGCTTCTTTTAAATCAACATTTCTAAGTATTATTATAAACTCTTCTCCGCCATATCTAGCTACTATATCCGTTTTTCTAACACTATCTTTAATACATTGTCCTATCCTATTTAACACTTCATCCCCCCTTTTCTGTGCCCATAAGTATCGTTTATATTTTTAAATCTATCTATATCCAACATGAGTATTGCAAAGTTTTCACTATTTAGCCTAGCTTCATCAAATACTCTATTAAACTGATTTTCAAAATATTTCCTAGTATAGATACCAGTCAATTTATCTATAGTTGATAATATCTTGAGCTTATAGTTTTCTATACTCATATATAATATTTGAGATAAACAGTTAGTTAATCTAAGCTTTTTATTATCAAAACGATTAAATACCCTTCCTGTCTCTAAATATATATATCCTTCAACTTTTTGAGAAGTAATCCAGTTTTTTTCTACGACGTTCTATTTCTAAAAAAATTATCTTCCCTTTGAATCCCTTTGATTGGAACACAGATTAAAGCCCTAATATCTTTAGAAAGGAATTCCCTATGTAATCCTATAATATTTGGCTCTTTGCCATTAGTAATCAATATCCCATCTTCATATCTATTGGCTAAAGATAATAAATTTTCATTAGGAAACCAATACATATCATTATTGTTTAGACTAGCAATAGGTAAATATTTGCTTTTTTTCATCATCATAAGCTAATATATATCCTTTTTCAGCTAAAGTTTCCCTCCCAATGTACTTAAGTATTAAATTCAAATTATATTCATAATCTGATGTTAGATTTGATATCAAAGTTTCTATATTAGAAATATCCTTAATATCTCCATAATAATAATTAGATTCTATTATATTGTTAAAATCTTCATCATCCATTATAGCAATCAAAGGTCTATAATCAAAATACTTTTCAATGTTTTGATCTAAATCTATATCCTTTATGTAAATAGAATCCACCTTAATCCCTAATGCTTTTTCAATTGTTTGGGTTATCTTTAGTTTTATATCATCCCCCCCTTTATGACGTTTTATATAGCCTATCTGAAGTTCTCTGTCAGGAATATTCTTAATTAGTCCATAGATTAAATCCAAAGCTTCCAGCAAGTAATTAATGGCTTGATAAGGTTTGCCATATTGTATAGATTTTGATCCTAATATGATATTTGCATATACATCTATATGGGGTAAATCATACTTTCTCATATTCTTCTCTATATCAAGTAGATTTTCTTTATTTAATTTATAATAGCCAATTCCGTATAGTAATATTTTGCTCTTATAATCTAATATGGGAGCTGAATATTTTTCTTTCAGCTTAATATCTTCTTTTAGAATATCTAGCACATATTCATAGTCTCCTTCCAAATAGGGGGGGATTATAGCCATCCGCAATAATCCATCTCTTCTATTATAGCTTAATTTCATAATTTTAAGTTCTTCTCTTAATTCTTCTATGGAATCCTTATCATATACTCCATCTGTCAAGTATCTAATACTTAATTTTCTTACCTTGGACATCATAAATTCTACATTACTAAAATCCTTGCAAGCTTCAATAGCCATATTTGAATATTTTAAAGCTTCTTTCCATCTTCCAAAGGTATAATAAAATTCACTTAAAAAAAATTATAATAATAGCTAATTACTTCATAGCTATATCCTCTACTATTAGAATATTTCTCCTTTAACATTATATAATAGTTATAACTTTGCTCATATTCTCCAATATATAGATGTATTAGTCCTAAGTTTATATTAGTTAAAAACTCTATATTAGCTTCTTCTATTTCAATAGCTATTGTCCTAGACTCTTCTATGTATTTTTTTCCCTTTTTCATAATCATGGGTAATAATATAGGTGGAACTATATTATTTAAAATATCATTTTTAAATTTAAAACTCCATATCTATCAACTATATCTAAGCCTTTTTCATAATACTCATTAGCCTTAGCGATTTTACCATGTTGAATAAAAATATTGGCTAAATTATTTATAGGTTTAGTTGAATCGATGAAATTATTTACCTGCTGGAAACTATGGATACTTTTTTTCATAATTATTTATAGCACTATCCATATCTCCTGTATAGTAATGGCTCAATCCTATAATATTATATATATCACCTAGATATATATCTAAACCATTGCTAAAACAAATCTCCAATAATTCCTTCATATTTTCTTTTACTTCTTCAAAATTCCCATTATCTAGCAATATCTTATTATGCAATATAGAAGCTTTTATAAATCCTCCTATATAATTTTCTGCTTTAGATATTTCTATGGACTCCTGAGCTTCTTTTAGTGCTAATTCTATGGAGCTTCTGTTTAAAAATATTTCCCCCATTCCTATTTTTGCCATAACTAAATATTCTATCTT
>JMBX01000271.1_pt1 | contig 13715 bp, 22 predicted proteins | sample 616521 | NCBI WGS metagenome assembly JMBX01 (sample SAMN02727906, study PRJNA239997) | anaerobic digester metagenome | biome: anaerobic digester; isolation source: mesophilic anaerobic digester inoculated with municipal waste water sludge... | place: Germany: Bielefeld University, CeBiTec ...
TTTCATCAAAAACCTGACTCATCTCATCATGCTGTAACCGAGAAGCGCGCCATTTAAAAACACATTCTCGCGGCCACTTAGTCAGGATGGAAGCCCGCGCCAAGTTCCAAAAGGGGGGGTGCAATTTTGCCATAAATGCGCACACGACCTGTGGTTGGTCGCAAACCTTTGAGATTACTTTTAAGAGCGTGCTCTTGCCTGCGCCATTATCGCCAACAATGCCAAATACTTCCCCCTTGCTGGATATTGAGATCCAGGTCTTTTATCGCCCAAAATTCACGATGTTTCAAGCGACGCTGTAAAAGACGAATCGCATACTCCTTTAAGGTGCCGATGCGCTCACTCGGGAGACGATAGCGCACGGAAACATTCTCTAAATAATGGCAGGCTTAGATTCTGTAGGCATATTCATCCGATTTTGATGTAAATACAAGCCAGCCAATGACAAGCATAATGATGGAAATAGCAGCTGCGATGCCAAAATCGCTCAAGGCTGGCAAAGACTGGTCAACAATAGGCGCGCGAAAGATTTTAACGAGCCAGTACATAGGATTAAGTCGGTACACATTAAAGAGATGTTTGGGATGATGCTTTCAGGATAAATAATAGGGGTTAGATACATCCAGGCTGTGAGTACGATTTGGTACATCTCCATAACATCTGGGAAAACGCTGCGAGTGAAGAAATTAACAAGCCAAAGCCTAAGGTGAAAAATGCTACAAGAATGATGGCAATTGGTAAAACAATAAAGCCCAGCTGAATGTAGCTTGGGTGATAAGCATGACAATGATTAATGGCACGAGCGCGATGACGGTATTTACCAGAGCAGTCCCAACGGCAGAAACGGCAAAAATCGTTCTGGGAACGAATATGCGTTGAAGCAAATTACCACCCCCCCACACTAATCCGCTCATTGAAGCTGTAGTGCCCTGAGAGAAAAAAAATTCCAAACCACAAGACCGCTTAAAATATAAACCGGGAAAGGCACCCCCCCAGGCATGCTCGCCCTGAAGATGTTCGAAAAAAACAATGGTCATTACCAGCATTGTTCCCAGGGGGGGTTGAGCATGGTCCAGGCTACACCCAGGAAAGAGCGTTTGTAGCGGGTTAAGATATCGCGTCGAATAAGTTGCGCCAAGAGATGGCGGTAGTTACCGATTTCTTTTAACTCAGCAATGGCAGGCGAAACCCGTTTGCTGGAGTCGTAAAGTGGTTTTGTTTTCTCTGAGACAGTACGTGTGTTCACAACTGAGAATCTTACCATAACTTGCCATCTAAGAGTCATTTTAATGAGCCAGCACCGAAAGCATGAATGATGCCAGCAGTGTTCACGAAAACGGATCTTATGCACTATAATTTAACCATGTCCACGAAAGCAAATCCTATTCAATTCTCCGTGCTTATTCTGCATTGGCGGGCTGAACAATACTTGCAGACCTGCCTTGAGGCCATGGACGCCCAAACGTATAAGGATTTTGAAGTACTTCTTTTGGATAATGGCAACGAGATTCCTCTAGCGCTGGATTTCGCGGATGATTTGCTGACTTGTCTATTAAAGTCTTGCGGTCGGAAAAGAACTTGGGTTTTGCAGCGGGGGGGAATAATTACCTGGCTGGTTTTGCAAGGGGGGGCAGGTATTTGGTTTTGCTCAATGCGGATGCTTTTCCAGATCCAGACTGGCTGGCAAACATCAATGAAGCTTTGCAAGCAAATCCAAATCATTTCTTCGCATCGCGATTAATCAAGTATTTGGAACCGGACAAGTTAGATGGTGAGTGGCATGTTTACCATGCCAGCGGACTTGCCTGGCGGCACAATCATAACCAGGCAATAATCCACGCGAGTGATGAACCCAAAGAGGTTTTGGCGCTTGTGCTGCGGCGAGCGTCTACCCGCGCGAAGCCTTTGACGCGGTCGGTGGGTTTGACGAAGATTTCTTCGCCTACATGGAAGACATTGACCTTGATTTTCGGTTGCAACTCGCGGGATATCCTTGCTTATACCTGCCAAATGCTTTTGTAAAGCACGTGGGTTCAGCCAGTACCGCGCCCCGCAGTGATTTCGCGGTTTATCATGGGCATCGCAATTTGCCCTGGGTCTTCATTAAAAATATGCCTGGCTGGTTGTTTTGGCTTTTGTTGCCCTTGCATTTTTGGTAAATCTTGCTTATCTGCTTTTGGCGCCATTCATCGGCAAAGCTAAAGTCATGGCCAGAGCAAAATGGGATTCACTTAAAGGGCTTAAAAATCATCGCTAAACGTCGGCTCGTTCAAAAAAAACCGCAAAGCCAGTGTTATACACATCGCCAAACTGCTTAATTGGAATGTTTTCGCGCCATTTATCAAGCGCAAATTCTAACTCTACGCTAACTGGAATAAGCCTGTATTCTTTTGGTAAAATGAATGACTGAAAGGAAAGAATATGGCAAGAGACATTCTATCTGCGCGGCAAGATTTTCCTATCCTTGATATACAGGTTAACGAACGCCCACTGGTCTATCTTGATAATGCCGCGACAACCCAAAAACCGCAGGTGGTGATTGATACCCTTCGCGATTATTATACGCGCTACAATGCGAATATCCACCGTGGAAATTACGCCATCGCCTACGAAGCTACCGAGCTTACGAAAAAGCACGCGCAAAGGTCGCGAGCTATATCAACGCTGAACATAAGCACGAGATTATCTTCACGCGTGGCACGACGGAATCAATTAATTTGGTGGCATATAGTTTTGGCGAGCGTTTCGTGGGCGAAGGCGATGAAATCATCGTCACTCAACTGGAACATCACAGTAACTATGTGCCCTGGAAATTACTCTGCGAACGAAAAAAAAGGCGAAATTCCAGGTTGTTCCTTTCGATGAAAATGGCGATTTAGACCTTGAGGTTTACAAAAGCTGCTTAATGAAAAAAAACACGTGTGGTAGCGGTGAACCATGTTTCCAACTCGTTGGGAACCATTAATCCTGTAAAAGAAATTATTCAATTAGCCCATGACGCCGGCGCGGTCGTGTTGGTGGACGCGGCGCAGGCTGTGCAACATATCGAGCATGATGTGCAGGCGCTGGATGCGGATTTCTATGCTTTTTCGGGTCACAAAATGTATGGCCCGATGGGCGTTGGCGTGCTTTATGGCAAAGAAAAATGGCTTGATGCCATGCCACCTTTTCTCTCGGGTGGCGAGATGATCAGTAATGTCACACCTGAAAAGATTAGCTTTAACGTTTTGCCTTACAAATTCGAAGCTGGCACGCCAAACGTGCCTGGCCCGATTGGTCTTGCAGCTGCGATTGACTATCTTCAGGAATTTGATGAGCAGGAATTGCGCGCCTATGAAGATACCTTGTTGAACTATGGCATCGGAAAACTGAAAGAAATCCCCCCCGGCTTGACGCTATATGGCAACCCCCCCAAACAGCGCAGCAGCATTTTGCCTTTCAACATTGAAGGTATCCAGCATTTCGATTTGGGTGTTTTATTTGACGCGCGCGGTGTCGCGGTGCGTACCGGGCAGCATTGCACCCAACCGATAATGGACGCGCTGAAGGTCCCGGGCTTTGTGCGTGCATCGCTGGCGCTTTACAGCAATCGCGATGATATTGACGCGCTGGTGGAGAGCATCCAAAGGGCTATAAAAATGCTAAAAGGAGCAAAAAAAGCATGGATAAACGCAGAGCGCAATTGCTGGAAGACTTTGATCTGCTTGAAAACTGGGAAGAGAAATACGATTATCTCATCGAGCTTGGTTTTGACCTGGCTGAAATGCCCCAGGTTTTAAAAACCGAAGAAAACCTGGTCAAAGGTTGCCAGAGCAGTGTGTGGTTTGATATCCGCTGTGAGAATGGCAAAATTAATTTTGACGCGGACAGTGACTCCCTGATTGTCAAAGGCATCGTGGCAATTGTTGATTATCTTTACAACGGTCAATCTGCAGAAGATGTGCTTAAAGCCGATTTGAGCATCTTTGAGGAGCTTGGTCTTTGGCAGCATCTTTCTTCGCAACGCGGGAACGGATTAATGGCCATGCTTGCGCATCTTAAAAAAAGCCGCAACGGATTGCTTAAGCCAGTAGCACATTGGGCAGAAAATCGCAGGAACATTAAATCGGTTTATAATATCAATCATGAAAGCAAGTAAAGTTTTAGTTTTCATCTTGTGTGTGGCGTTTGTGCTTGGCGTTTTCCTTTGGCAAACCGGTTTGCCAGTGAGTGGCGCATCAAATGAACTCCCTATGGCACAGATTATCACATCAACCCCTTGCCAGATGGGTCTATTTATCATATCCCTGTTGAAGGCGATACGCTTTGGGCAATCTCTGAGGCTTATGGCGTTTCGATGCGGGATATCAATATTCTCAATGGCAACAGTCCCGAGGCGAACGAGATTTACATCGGTCAGCGTATACTTATCAGACGTGGCGAGCCGATGACGGCTACCCCCCCGAAGCCTCACCGACCGCGATGCCGGTCACGCCATCGCCAACCGTCTTCAAACCGTCACGCACACCTATCCCAAGTGCCACCGCAATCCCCCCAGCCCAACTGCTACCCAGCCACCCAGCAGGGTTCAAGTTATTTTTGGCGACAGTCAACGTGTGGGTTGGACCATCACGACAATCAGCCTGGTGGGCATCGCGCTGGTTGTTTTCTTTGGCTTTATCTACAAGCCCAAACCGTAATTCTGATTTACACTTTTGGTGAACTATGAGCAATAATAAAACCCCTGTGCATGCCATCGCGTTTGATTTTGTGGGTGTGCTTTTTGATTTCCGTGCTGGTGATTACACACCCCCCCGCCAACTGGCCATCGCGAGCGATTTCGGGCGCTTTGTCACCGATGAAGAACACATCGCCTACTATTCAAAAAAAATATACCACTCCACCCGATAAGATTGTGGAAGAATTGCGCTATATTTGCAGTCACGCTTATAAAATACGCGAACCGGATATTTTGGAGAAAATTCCCTGTTTCAAATTCGCCGCAGCCAGCAATCACCTTTCCTTTGCCATGGACTGGTTCCGCACACAACCCATTTCGGAGCAGTTCGAAGTCTTTTTCGCTTCTGGTTCACTCGGTTTGGCAAACCCGACCCGCGCTTTTCCGTGCTTTGTGTGAAGCCCTGGACGAGAAGCCCGAAAATGTACTCTTTGTCGATGACACCTTGCGACATATCCTGGCGGCTAAAGACTGTGGCTTGCAAGCCTTGCATTTCGATTCCAAGAAGGTACTTTCAGAAGAAATAAACCGATATTTGGCAGACCATGATTGAAGACGTCAAAATCGTTGAACTTGATAAAAGCTGGAAAGAACGGGTGTTTGTGTATCGCTACACCACGTCTTTTTATTATGATCTTGAGCTTATGGACAAGGCGGATGGCAACTTTTGTTTTTGTTTGACAAAGAAAGCCTTTGAAAGGCCCGTCGAAAAACAGTTTGAAGGCTCACTTCTCTCTGACTGGTTGTTTGAGCCTGTGGCATACGGCGCGTTTGACGGGAAGACTCTGCTTGGCGTTATGTGTATTAGCGTGGAAGACTGGAACAACCGTCTGCGCGTAGCCGAGTTGTGGGTTGATGAACCTTCCGTCATCAGGGCGTGGGAAAAAAGCTGATGGCAAAAGCTATCGATTACGCGCGTTCAAAAAAAACCTGCGGGGGGGTCTTGTGCTGGAGACGCAAAGCTGTAACGAACCCGCAATCCGTTTCTATCAATCCTGTGGTTTACGCTTTATCGGGCTTGATGCCACCCACTATTCAAATGATGACATTCTCAAGCGCGAAGTTCGCTTAGAGATGGGGGGGCTCGATTTGCCCAATCTTGAGCTTGACGAACAGCAAGGGGGGGCTGATGGCTGAAATCCATAAGCCAATCAGGAAATAGCGGAAATAACGCAAAATATCACTAATCCAGCCCAAATCTTTCGGGAACAGCTTACCTAAGCCCAAATAGAGCGCGATAATGCCCACCAAGCCGAGGAGGTAGCGTAAAAGCTTATGCCAGGTACCTTGTTCGCTCTTCAAGACGCCGTGTTTGGCGCGTAGCCAGGCGAAACCGCCCAACATACCAAACCAAACACCAGCTGAAGTCAACGCGCCCTTAAGGGACATCGGGTTGACTACTTCGCCATCTTTTGAGGCACGCGCTGCCCATTCAACGGGCATTTGCCATTCGCCACCCAGGTTTTTGACCAGGATGGCCAGCGCGACAAATACCAAAGAGCTGACAAAAGCCAAAACGACTTGTTGCTTCCAGTCAAGTTTGGCAAGCCATGCGCCAATCTTGCGCCAGGTCAGCGCGAAAAGCAAAAGCAATAAGCCACCCAAAATGAGGCCCAGGATGACGTCGGAAAGGAAGTGCACCCCCCATCACCAGCCGTGAAAATGAAATGAGTACGATGAGGGCGATACAGCTAATCGTTGCCCATTTTTCTTGGCTTCAACGGCAGCCCAGCCCCCCCAAACCGAGATGGAATTCATGGCGTGGCCAGATGGAATGCCAAACGATGTTTCATGCACGACTGGTGTAACCTTGTCGCTAATCCAGGATGGGCGCGGTCCGCGTAAAGCGAGTTTGAAGATGCTGTTCACGCCACCACTTAATAGTAACATGACGCCGATACGTAAGCCCGACCAGGCACTCACGCACCAGTAAATGGCAGGCATAAAAAGAATGTAGAAAAGTTCATCACCTAAAAGGTGATGGCTTGCATGATGGTTTGCAAAACTGGTCCACCGGCTTGCAAAAGGTGTTAACAACAATTTCAAGTTCTCTGATAGCGTCCATAAGTTCTCCAAATTATCTTAAAAAGGTTCGTGCATTTAACTTGTCGCTAAACCACATAGGGTCAAGCTATTAAAAATAATAACACTTGATATCAGCTTAAGTCTCAATTCGCCAAAAGCATGGTCATGAACCCCCCCCAAAGATGCTTTTTGACATAATTGTAAATTACCAGACTAAAACTCGGGATGTTCGCCCGGGACAACCATTTTTTTCAAGAAGAATTTCGAACGCCATCGTGTGCGCGCAAACGCCGTAATTGCTAAAATAATGGCAATCGCAGTCCCATTTTCCGTCGTTATAACGCACGGTTTTGTCGCTGTTATTGCCTTCAATAAGGGCTTCAAAACTATGAAATTTTATACGTTCGCGTTCCTCGGCATAACGTTTTGCTTTGTCAATTTTTCCGTACATGCTGCTGTCCATCATCTTAAAACTCGCTTTCTATGCTTTTATTTTAGGATTTAAAAAAAACACGCGCCAAGAAAAAGGCGTGTGTCTTACGGTGCTTTTACAAGCAGGGTATTCGCTTTCATAGGTATTAGGCTAACTCCTGCGTCATGTTTCTATTATACCGCAAAGTTATTTAACCCGTTTAAAATAAACTCTTCACATCTAATTCCTGGATCTTGAAAAAGTAATTTCAAGAAGAAACTGATGGGAGGTCGGCTTTCTACTATCGATTTATTAATCAGTCTCGTTATTTGTTTCCTGCTTTTTCTTTGCCAGGGCGTTTGTGTTCTCGCTGCCCCCCCTGAAAACAATAAACTTCCACCACAAAAATTCGCCGACAAAGTTTAGAACCATGGTGCTGCCCTTAATGATGTACTCGTTAACACCAGCCCCCCCGTCAGCTAATTTACCAAGCCAGGCTGTAAGCGGAATAAAGAACGCGTAGAAAAGCCCGACCTTCAGCATGGCGATGGGGACATTGTTGGCTGATTTGAATGTGTAGCGTCGGTTGAGAGTAAAGTTCCAGAGCACCGAGAGCACGACAGAAATCACATGTTTGATATCATAAGGCAGAGTGGTCAGTCTTTCCAAAATGATAAACGATACCGCCTCAATCCCCGCGGCGGAAATAGAGAGCAGGGTAAACTTGATGGCTTGTATCAATGATTCACGGGACTTTAAGGGTGCATCCTGAGAGCCTGACGTCTCTTGGTTTGCCTTCGTTGCTTGCGTTTCGGAAATATTTTGGTTTTCTGTGGGCATAGCAAAATCCTTTTGTTAATGAATTTGATTGAGATGATGAAATATCTTTTTGTTGGCGGCATAGAGCCTGGTAAATGCCGCATAGTTTTTATCATGTACAGCGCGAGCGTCCGGATTTGGCACAAACACCCGATCCGGCTTAATCAGCGCCTCGACATCCTTCAAGTCAGCAATACGACCCAAGCCAACCGCAACCGCTAAGGCCGCGCCTACAGCACCCACGTTCTGTGGTTCAGGCACGGTCTCAACCGGAATTTGCAGAACATCCGCCAGGATTCCCGCTGTTACAGGGGGGGATAGAGCACCGCCACCAACAAAGCGTACTTTATCTCCTGTCTTGATTTTTTTTCTTGATTGTTTCCAGGAACCAACGCATATGGTAGCAAACTCCTTCAACAACAGCACGAATTAGTTCGGTCTTTCCCGTTTCCAATCCAATATTAAAGAAGATTCCGCGCGCGTTCGCATCTTCAAAAGGACAGCGGTTGCCGTGAAGCCAGGGGGGGTGAAAATGACACCGCCGGAACCCGCGGGCGTTTCGGAAATGACCTTGGACATATAGTCGTACAAACTCTTATACTCCGAACTTGGGTCATCCGCGACGTGTTGTTTGCTGAGATAGATGTTAATCTCGTCCAGAGCGAGATGGTCGCGCACCCACTCCAGGCATTTGCCCGCGGTCTCGAGCTCCGCAAAGTAATTGTAAAGACCAGGTTGAACACCCACGACCGAGGCAATCATGGCATTTGTGTCCACGATATTTTGATCGGTGACCGTGGAGACCCAACCGGACGTACCCATATAGACATGGGTCATTTCAGGACGCACGCAACCAGCGCCGACACCAATCAGAGCCGCATCACTGCCACCGGAAAAGACGGGGAATTCCGGGGGGGCTTAGTCCAAGTTCAGTGGCGGGTTCTTCCAAAAGCGTGCCTACTTTTGCTGTTGACTCAACGATTTCGGGCATATGCTCAGGCAAAATCCCAAGGCGTTTGATTAGCGCGGCATTAAATTCAGGCGTTTTTGTGTTTTTATCCATCAACAAAGTGGCAAAAGCTGAATCCCGGCTCATGGTAAATTTACCCGTCATGCGTGCTACCAGGGCATCTTTACGTCCAGCCACTTGTGCGCCCTGGCGTAAACTTCCGGTTCGTTTTCTTTCACCCAAAGGTACTTCCAGACCGGGTCCTTGTCGCTGCCAGCAACGACACCTGTGTGATAAAGGCTCTGTAAAAGGAATCCCAAACCAACACCAGCGACTTGGGGACCACCCCCCCAGCGTGTGCTTTGCGTACCCCCACCCGAGCGCTGGTCCATATAACTCATAGATGGCCGCACTGCGCGGGCTGCCTGGTCAAGCAGAACCACGCTCTGAGCTTGCGCGCAAAGCTAATCCCCGCAATCTGCGCACATGTTTCAGGGTTATGGCTGACAAGCTGCCGCGTTGTCTTGCACATGGCATCCCACCACTCCTGTGGATTCTGCTCAACCCCCCCACCGTTTGGAAGAATGCTTAGCGAATAGCTTGCAAAGCTTGAATTTTCCAAACTGATAGACATCCCCCCCTCCGGGCTGTCACTCTCAATTAATTGAAATAAGCAGGTTTTAACCCCCCCTGTTGTGCCAATGTCATACGCCAGAATAATCATTGTTCCAGCCCCTTTCGTTAATCTTCAGCTACTAAAAGTGCCCCCCCTTTCAAAAATTGAAAGGTCTCCGAAATGACTTGCTCATCATATTCTTCCTGGTCAATCTCCGGGTTGTTATACATTTGGAAACGAATCCTGTAATAATCGCAGGCATAAGCAAACTGTAATGACAACAGGATATTATCCATCGAAAAAGCGGCAAGCCTGGCATTCAGTTCTGGCTTAACTTCACCGCTTCGCTGACCTTCTTCCAGCATTTTTATATAACGTTCTGACGTAAACTGCTCCATACTTCGTGGCAGTTTAGATATTAGCTCCTGGTTGCCAATCGAGGACATCTCGTGATACAGGCGAATTAAAGTTATTTCTTCCCGAGACGTTCTAACCACCAGGCGCACTAGAGCTTCAATCTTCTGAGCGATACTCAATGTTTCATCATCGACCACTTTTCCGGCATGCGTCTCAATCAGCGCTGAACCGTACTGAACAATATAAAGGAAGAGATTCTCTTTGGTATTAAAATAGTGAAAAATCGACCCCCCCACACTGATTTTAGCTCGCTTGGCAATGTGATTAGTGTTGGCTAATTCATAACCCCCCGGTCTGCAAATTCAGCAATGGCAGCTTTTAGTATTCGTTCCTGTTTTTCTGGATTCAGGCGTTTGAAACTCTCGTTGGCAAAATTGTTCATCTTAATCCATGTCCAATTATTTAATTTGATACTCTGCCGTCTTTGAATATGGAAAGCGTATTCAACAACGGAGAAGAAGGTTTTCAGAAGGAGACCTACTTACTTTAAATAATATTGACGGGCTCCGTGTTGAGTGACCACTCAATACCTTGTGCCAATATTACCACATTAACTAAAAAAACATAACGTTTTCTCCCGCATTCAAAAAAATCCCTTGCGCTTTGGGGGGGCTGGCCGTGGTAAATTTACATTGAGTGGCCACTCAATTTTGAGATGTGGTCACAATATGGAGGTCGTCATGATAGATTTAAGTTCCGCAACAATCAGAAAACAAACCGAAGCACTGGACGAGCTGATTAAAAAGCCTATCCATTCCATCTCCCCCCCTGATGCGCTTGCTACATATGAAACAGAGTATTTCGGCAAGAAGTGTGTCAAAAGCTACGAGATGATACAGGAAGCCAAGAAATATATTCCCGGGGGGGCGTGCAACACAACCTTGCTTTCAATCATCCCTTTCCTCTCGTTTTCACCAAAGCGGAAGGCGCTTATTTGGAAGACCTGGACGGCAACCGCTATTTCGACTTTCTGCAAGCTGGTGGCCCAACAGTCCTGGGCTCAAACCCACCCGAAGTACGCGAAAAGGTCATCGAGTTGCTAAACACTTGTGGTCCCTCAACCGGCCTTTTTCATGAATATGAATATCGCATTGCCAAACTGGTGACCGAGCTTATTCCATCTGTCACCTGGCTACGCATGTTAAACTCGGGCACAGAAGCCTGCATGGCAGCTATCCGTGTTGCCAGACTGGCGACAAAGCACAGGCACGTTCTCAAAATGGGTGGCGCGTACCACGGCTGGAGTGACCAACACGCCTATGGCATCCGCGTGCCGGGAAGCAAATTTACCCAGGCTCATGGTATCCCGCTCTTTATTTTCCGGGGGGGTATTGATGAGTTTTTCCCAGGGGGGGATCTCAATTCGCTTGAACGTAAACTCAGACGCAATACACTGCGTGGCGGAACTGCTGCCGTGATGATTGAGCCCGTTGGCCCCGAAAGCGGCACCCGCCCCATTAGCATTGACTTTATCAAAGGTGCTGCCGAGCTATGCAAAAGTACGGTGCCCTGCTGATTTTTGATGAAGTGGTCACGGCGTTCAGACTATCCCCCCCACGGCGCGCAAGGCATCATGGGTGTTGAACCCGACTTAACCGTCTTCGGCAAAGTCATCGCCGGAGGTTACCCCCCCGGCGCAGGTGGTGTCGGCGGTAAAGAAGAATTCCGCAAATACCTTGCTGCCGGCATTCAAACCGGCGATAAAGTGAAAAAGGCTTTGGTCGGCGGCACCATGGCTGCCACACCTCTCTCTGCCCTGGCCGGCTATTACACCTTAAAACGTATTCACGAAACAAACGCCTGCGAAAAAGCCAACGCTATGGGCGACCGCCTGACCGCGGGGCTTAAAGCGCTGATTAAAAAGCACAATCTGCCCTTCGTTGCCTTCAACCAAGGCTCTATATGTCACCTGGAAACGGTCGGTACCATGCATTTTAGCGTCAACTGGGCAAAACCCTGGACCATTCCCACGGTCTTGCATGAAACCTCGAAACGCAAAGCCGAGATGGAACATATGGGCGCGGCGTATATGGCGGAAGGCCTGGTAACGCTTGCCGGCAGCCGTCTATACACCAGCGCGGCATACGACGAAGAGAAAATTGATCAGGCACTGGCCGCCTTTGATCGTGTCTTTGAGCACGTTGTTCCTTTTGAAAAATAGGAAACTCATGCCACACACTCAGGAAACAGAAACACGCCAAATGGTTGTCAATCTGGCGCAGGATTTTCTCAAAGCGGGACTGGTTGTACGCACATGGGGCAACTTTAGCGCCCGTCTGGATAAAGACACATTCGTCATTACTCCCTCGGGCAAGGCATACGAGGGCATGCAAGCGAGCGAACTTGTCACCGTCGCGACCGCAGATGGAAAACCCCCCCTGGCAAAAGGCAGTGGTAAGCCTTCTTCTGAGTCTCCGATGCACGCCCGGGTCTACCAACGCTATCCCGAAATAAAAGTTGTGGCGCATACCCATCAGGTCTATGCCTCCGCGCTGACGCTTTTGGGGATGGATATCGACGTTCCCGAGCCATGGCAGCCTGTTTTGGGCACCACGCGTATCCCCTTGAGCGCTTATGCTTTACCCGGCAGTAGAGCATTACATAACAATATGGCCGATACCCTTGCCCGCAGCGACGCGCAAATTGTGCTGATGGGCAGACATGGCGCCTTCATCTTGGCTGAAACCGCAACAGAGTGTCTCCGCCTTGCTGAAGATTTGGAACGTTTCGCCATAGATCTCTTTGCAGAGTGTCTTGGTAAAGAAATCGCACACAGGTCAGACATTCAAAGTGACAGCGACAGAGAAAAAAGTCTCGCGCAGGAATGGCAAAAACGACGCAGGAAGGCGTTGCCGTATCTGCAGATAGCGAAGTCCTGCCCTGGCTTTCAGGCACTTTGAGCCCCCCTATCTGGATGACTTCGCGCAAATTTGCGGGGTCAGCGTCAGCCAGAGGCGTGGGTCTGCCAGTGTTGTTTTCGACCCGGATGCAAAGGTGGCAATTTGTTTTGGCAAGGATGAAGCCGATGCGAAAAATGTCCGTGCTGTTTTGGAAAAGAATGCCAGAGCTGCCAACATCGCGCGGTTAAGCGGTCAAAAACCCATCCCTGCCTGGGAATCCCTTGCTATGCGTTTGGTCTATCAATTGAAATATTCCAAACAGGCAAACCGTTAAAGGCCATCATTTTAAATTAAGAAATCAAGACCACCACACTTTTGGGTGGTCTTGATGTTTATATGCATCCACTCAGGTATACTATTTTATAACAAGCATAATACGGAGTCATTATGAAAATTTTAGTTACCGCCTTTGAACCTTTTGACAAGGAAGCGATTAACCCCACGATGTTGATGCTTGAGCATTTGCCTGCCGACTTTGACGGACACGAAATTATGAAGCAAGTTTTGCCAACGGTTTTTGGCGAATCGGCAGAGATAGCTTTGACGCGTATTACCGAGTTTGAGCCAGATGCGGTTTTGTGTTTGGGGGGGCAAGCGGGTGGGCGCGCGGCGATGACGCTTGAACGGGTGGCGATTAACATCAATGATGCGAGCATTCCAGATAACGCCGGCGCGCAACCTGTGGATGAGCCTATTGTGCCTGATGGACCCGTGGCATACTTTAGCACGTTCCCCAACAAGGCGATTGTTAGCGCGATGCGTGAGGCAGGTATCCCGGCGGCAATCTCGAATTCTGCCGGCACCTATGTTTGTAACCAGATTCTATACGCGGTTTTGCACTTTATCGCTGAAAACAGTTT
>JMBX01000272.1_pt1 | contig 13712 bp, 24 predicted proteins | sample 616521 | NCBI WGS metagenome assembly JMBX01 (sample SAMN02727906, study PRJNA239997) | anaerobic digester metagenome | biome: anaerobic digester; isolation source: mesophilic anaerobic digester inoculated with municipal waste water sludge... | place: Germany: Bielefeld University, CeBiTec ...
TCAGCAAACAATGCAAAAAGTAGTTCATTAGCAAAATTATCATCAGGACTTAGAATTAACAAAGCAGGGGGGGATGACGCAGCAGGATTAGCAATCTCCGAAAAAAAATGAGAGGTCAAGTAGGCGGACTTAAGCAAGCAGTTAGAAATGCTCAAGACGGTATCTCTCTAATACAAACAGCAGAAGGTGCTTTAAATGAAACTCACTCAATTCTTAATAGAATGAGAGAATTAGCAGTACAAGCATCAAACGATACAAATACACAATCAGATAGATTAGAAATTCAAAAAGAAATAAATGAATTATCAAAAGAAATTACTAGAATAGCTGACACAACAGAATTTAACACTCAGAATCTACTAGGTGGAGACTTCTCTGCAAAATTCCATATAGGAGCTAACAAGGATCAAAACATGGATCTAACAATTGGTGATATGAGTGCCAAAGAACTAAAAGTAGATGGTGAAGAATATACGGCTCAAAAATGGGATGCTTTAGGACTAGATGTGAGAAGTTTAACAGGTGAGGCTATAAAGATTAATTTTGCTATTTTTGATGATAAGGATGCTGGTGCAGTAGAAAAGACAAGTGCAAAATTTGAAAACGGTGAAATTACAGTTACATTAGCACAAGCGGCAGGTGATGGAACCAATGCTGGAGCAATTAAAGCAACTCATGCAGATGTTTATAAAGCATTAGAATCAGTTGCAGGAAAAGCCAATATAGTATTCACTAAACAAGAAGGTTTTGATGGCACTAAAAAAAGTAAAAGTTGGAGAAGATAGTGGTGAATGGGAAAGTGATGAATGGACAATAAATGAAGCAACTAAAGGTCAAGTAGGAATTAGTGTAAGTACTCAAGAAGCTGCAAATGCTGCTATATCCGTACTTGACGAAGCTATAGCTAAGGTTTCTGAAGAAAGATCCAAACTTGGTTCTGTTCAAAACAGATTAGAGCATACAATCAACAACTTAACTGCAACAGCAGAAAACTTAAGTGCTGCAGAATCAAGAATTAGAGACGTAGATATGGCAGAAGAAATGATGGAATTCACTAAGAATAACATCCTTAGCCAAGCAGCTACTTCAATGTTAGCTCAAGCTAATCAAATGCCAAATTCAGTATTACAATTATTACAATAGTACAACTTAAGCCGACTGATTCCAGTCGGCTTTTATTCAAATAATCATTGAGGTGAGATTGATGATTTACATTACTAGACCTGTACCGGAAACTCACAAAATAGTACCAAAGACTTCAGATAAGTCTTTAGACAACAATCTAAGGGAAAGAAGGCCTGCTCCTGTTATAAGGGAAGAGGAAGGTAGACAAAGACAAGAGTATGAGCCTCAAAGGGAAAGCTTAGAAAAGGCAGTAGAGCAAACTAATCAAATGATATTCAAAGACGACAGACGTTTTGAATTCAAGATACATGAAGGTACTAAACGACTTATGGTAAAATTAATAGACAAGGAAACCGATGAGGTTGTTAAGGAAATACCACCAGAGAAGATATTAGATTTAGTGGCTAGTATATGGGATTTAGTGGGAATATTAGTAGATGAAAGGGGGGGTAATAGGAAATGGCAGGAATTAGCTTTATAGGCTCTTATTCAGGTATTGATAGAAGTATGATTGATCAACTTATGGAAGCTGAAAAGATGCCTTTAGTACAATTAAGCAACAAGAAGACCACTATTACAGAAAAGCAAAATGCTTGGAAGGATATAAATACCAGATTAAATAGCCTTTTTGAAAAGATAAAAGTATTACAAAATCCAGATACCTTTACATCTAAAGCAGCTATATCTACTAATGAAGACATTATTACCATGTCTCCTTCAAAGAATGCTGCAGCTGGAATTTATAAATTAAGTGTAAAACAGCTGGCTACTAATACCACTATAATAGGTGAAAAAGTTTTAGCAGATGATAAAAGTATAGATGATGAATTAGGTAAAAGTGGAACTCTTACCATTACAAATCATCAAGGTGAAAAAAATTACTATTAAAGTAAATTTTACTGATAGTCTAAAGGATATAGTAAAAAATATCAATGAGGCAACTACTGAACCAGATGGAGATAATGCTGGGAAAAAGATAGGTATCACAGCCACTATAATAGATGGTCGTATAGTTTTAAACGATGAAAAGACTGGAGCTAGAAATATAACTCTAGAAGGGGATATCCTAGGAGATTTAAGATTAAATACGGAACAAAAGATTGGACAACAAGCTAAATTCACCATAAATGGGGTAGAAGTTACAAGGGATTCCAATAGAGTTTCTGATGTAATAGAAGGAGTAACTATTAATTTAAATAAAGAACATGGCACAGGAGAATATGATACAGTTACTGTAAAATTAGATACTGAAAAAGTTACCAAGGCAGTCCAGGATTTGTAGACCAATATAATTCCACTATGAAATTTATTGAGGAAAAGATGGCAGCTGGTGATCCTGAGATACCAGGAAGTAAGGGAACCTTATCTGGAGATGGAAGTCTAATGAGATTGCACTCTAGTTTAAGAAGACTTGTAACCTCTAAACAAGGAAATGCTAATACAGGTATCAAAGATATTTCCCAATTAGGAGTTTCCACCATAGATAAATTTGGTCAATTAAAATTTGATTCTAATAAACTTACTGAAGCTCTATCTGAAAATCCTGAAAATGTAATTAACTTTTTCCATAGCAAAACTGAAGATGGAAAAGAAGTAGGATTTGTAGCCAATGTAAATGAATATATTGATTCTTTTATCTCCAAGAAAAACGGTATTATTAAATATAAGACAGAAAGCTATGACAAAACCCTAAAGGATTTAAATAGACAAATTGAGATTTTTAACGACCGTATGGAAAGAAAAGAAAAACACTATATCAAAATGTTTACAGCATTAGATGTGGCTATGATGCAGGCAGAAGGTCAAATGTCATGGTTACAAAGTCAAATAGATTCTATGAATAGTATGAGTGGAATGAAGAAGAAGTAAGGGAGGTATATATATGAACCATGCATATGCAAAAGATGTATATCGCAATAATCAAGTAACTACAGCTCCACAAAAAAAGCTTATTATCATGTTATATGACGGAGCTATTAGAAATCTAAAATTAGCAGAAATAGCTATGGAAAACAAGGATATTGAAAAAAATCAATACCCATTTAATAAAGGCTCAAGATATAATCATGGAGCTTATGACTACATTAAATTTTGAGGCTGGTGGAGATATAGCTAAAAATTTATATCAGCTTTACGATTATATGTATTTTAGATTAGTTAGGGCTAATATAGATAAGAATATAGACTATGTTAAAGAAGTAAAAAAATATATGGAAGAGTTGAGGGACGCATGGGAGCAAATATAGATACCCAAGCCTTACTAAAAAAAAGAGAAAGCAGATTTTAGATATTATCTTAAAAGATTTAAAAAGCTGGGATGGAACCATAGAATCTGGAGTAGAAATTGTAGAATTTTGCCAAGCTAATTTAGACAAAATAAAACTTATAAACCAGACAATTATTAAACTTCATCAAAGGGATTTATATGATGAAGAATATGAGATTAAATTAAATTTACTTTTAAAGGAGCAAAATAAATTTACTAAAGCTTTAAAGGATAAGCAAAATCAATTGCTAAACAGTATTCAGCAATTAAACAAGAAAAAGGATGTAGCAGATAATTATATTTCAACTCCTATAAATCCAATGTTTATAGATAAGGATTTATAGACTAAATTTAATAAACTTTACTAAGGTAATATAAGGTATTGAAAAGTCAATACCTTTTTTTTGTCATTTTTTTTGCTATGTTTTAGTTGTTTAATGTAAATCCATATGATATAATGGCACCTAAGACGGGAAGAAACTATTCGTCGAAAGGGCAAACTCATCGAAAGGTGAGGACGCAAAGCTATAGGGCCTTACCTATATTTAGGTTGGCAGCCAGTTTCCGAAAGAAAGTTTTTTTTAATGCCCAAAAATAGTAGATATGAGCGGTGAAAATGAGGTGTTTTTATGAAGGATGTTAGTTATGAATTAATTAAAAAAAAGGTCTTGATGTATCATCCCTTCGTCAAAGGATGATATCTAGTAATATTGCAAATTTTAATACTCCAGATTACAAAGTCAATAGGGTAGCATTTGAAGAGATACTTGCAAAGGCCACTAAAGAAATTACATTGAAAAAAAACCCATGATAAGCATTTCGGAATAGATACTATAGAAGACATAAAGCCTGAAGTAAAAAGAGAAATACTACATCTTTAAATGACAACGGAAATAATGTGGACATCGATATAGAAATGACAGAATTAGCTGCAAATGAAATATATTATAGCGTCTTAGTAAGACAAGCTAGTTCTAAGCTTTCAAATTTAAATTATGTAATAAATAGGACTTAGTTTTAAATATTAAACTGACTAAGGAGGGAAAAAAAATTGTCCGTATTTAATTCTATGAAAATCAATGCCAGTGGTCTTACCCTTGAAAGATTAAAGATGGATATTGCTTCTACTAATATTGCAAATGTCAATACTACAAGAACGGAAGAAGGAGGACCCTATAGACGTAAGGAAGTTGTTTTTCAAGAAAGCCTCTTAAATGCAAGAAATAATATTACAGGTCAAATGGAAAAGAAAAGCTTTGGAGTAAAGGTTACTGAAATAATGGAAGATGATGAAAATTTCAAAATCATATATGATCCAAATCATCCAGATGCAGATGAGGATGGTTATGTAATGATGCCTAATGTAAATATGGTTGATGAAATGATTTCACTTATTAAAACTCAGAGGTCCTATGAGGCAAATATAACTGCGTTAAATACTAGTAAGAATATTTTAAAAAAAGGCTTTAGAGATTTCTAAAGGATAGTATTTTTTTAATAAGAAAAGAGGGATTTTATGAATATGCCATCATATAAAGACACTTTAATTAACTTACAAACGCCAATCCATAATAATCTAAATAATACCCAATTTAAAAAGGACATTTCTAATGAAGAAGGATTTTCTTTTAAGGACATTATCAACAGCGAAATACAAAAAGTGAATAATAAGCAGATAGAAGCAGATAGGATGACTCAAGCTTTTATTAGTGGAGAAGTAGAAGATTTACACAAGGTTTTAATTGCCACTGAGGAAGCTAGATTATCTTTAGAGCTTGCTGTTCAAGTGCGTAATAAATGTATAGAGGCATTTAAGGAAATAAATAATATGCAACTATAGTATCTTTTTTTTAAAGGAGTTACACCAATTATGGAAAAAAATTAAAGGCATAATAGAAGGAGCAAAAAGTGGTTGGAATAAAATGGACAAAACAAAAAGGACTACAATGGTAGTCCTTATTGCCAGTATTATATTGTTTGCATCCTTATATACATATATTACTAAAAAAAACCTAATTATGTTACTTTATTTAGTAACTTAGATTTAGAAGATGCAGGTAATATAGTAAATGATTTAGAGATTAAAAAGATCAATTACAAATTAGAGGATGAAGGTACAAAGATTCTAATTGACGAGAAACTTGTAGATGAATATAGACTTCAATTGGCTATGGAAGGCAATATGCCAGAAAAATCTTCTGGTTTTGAAATATTTGACAATATCGGATTAATGGTTACAGATGATGATAGAAAGATAATGTACCAAAGGGCTTTAACAGGTGAACTACAAAGATCTATTATGTCTTTAGATGCAGTTAATTCTGCAAAGGTTCATTTAGTAATGTCTGAGAAAAGTATATTTGAAACTCAGGAAAAGGAGGCATCAGCATCTGTAATTTTAGATTTAAATCCAAATCATAAGATATCTGATAGTATGATTAAAGGAATAGCCGCCTTAATATCTGGTGCAGTAGATAATTTACCAGATGAAAATATTCAAATAATAGATTCTAAGGGTAATTTACTTAGTAGAGTATTACAAGAAGATGATAGCTTAAATTCCATAGATATAGTTACTAAATACCAAAGTATAAAAGAAGAATTTGAACATAAAATAGAGTCAAATTTAAAAGGACTATTGGAAGATGTCTTTGGTAAGGACAAAATTAGAGTTTCAGTAAATGCAGATTTAGATTTTGATGCTGAAGAGACTACTACTATAACATATAGGGATCCTGTTATTAGAAGTGAGCAAATAAGTGCCAGTGGTGAAAACATCAACAATCAATTTGAAGGTGGCAATATTGGAGATAATCCTAGTGTTGTTATAGATGAAGTAACTGGAGAAGGGGGCCACTTATAGTAGGACTGTAAATAATGAATTATCCAGTGAAACTACTACAGCTATTAAAGCTCCAGGTAAGATAAATAGATTGACAACATCTGTAGTATACGATGGTACTTTACCAGAGGGAAGTCCTAGAGTTGAACAAATAAGGGAAATAGTAGCTGGTGCTACAGGATATGATGAAGAACGAGGAGACAATATTGAAGTTAAAGGAATATTATTTGATAGAAGTCATGAAATAGCCCAAAGGGAAGAATTAGATAGAATTAAGGAAGAAATGGAAATGAGCAAAGGATTCTTTGGACGTTATAAAGATCTTATAGTGGCAGGTATAATGGGAGTTTTAGCCATAGGTATACTCATATTAGTAGCTAGATTCTTATTTAGTAAAAAGAAAGAAGCGGAGATTATAGCCCTAGAAGAAGCCTTTGAAAAGCAAAGAGAAATTGATAATATTAGTGAAGATATAGAGAGAATAGGGGGGGAGAAAATAGAAGTAACCGTAGATACAGATGAAAGAAAAGCTAAAAATTACGCTAAGGAAAATCCAGATTTAGCAGCAGATTTAATTAAAGTATGGCTAAAGAATCAGTAGGTGAGAATATGCAAAAACGAATTATAGGTGTGAGAAAGGCTGCTATTTTACTAATAGCTTTAGGGCCTGAAATTTCTTCACAAATATTAAAATTATTACCAGACAATTTAATACAAAAGGTTACCTATGAAATAGCCAACATAGATTATGTAGAGCCAGAAGAAAAAAAACAGATTATTGAAGAGTTTATTGAAATGGCATCTGCTAGGGAATATGTTTTAGATGGTGGCATTGATTATGCTAAAGAATTGTTAAATAAAGCTTTAGGAACCCAAAGGGCAAAGGAAGTAATAGATATGTTAAATCAAATTCAACAAAGGGAAAGGCCCTTTGCTATTGCTCGTAAAGCAGATCCACAGCAATTGACTAATTTACTTATAAATGAGCACCCACAAACTACAGCCCTTATAATGTGCTATTTACAACCAGAAAAAGCAGCCTTGGTATTATCCCAATTTCCCTTAGAGTTACAAACGGAAATTGCAGAGAGAATAGGTACCATAAGTAGGACATCTCCTACAGTTATAAAGAAAATTGAGAAGATAATGGAAAATAAATTTTCCACATTTATTGATAGTGAAACTGAAACTGTTGGAGGAGTTAAATCCTTAGTTGAAATACTTAATTCTGTAGATAGAAGTACAGAAAAGAATATTATCAGTGTTTTAGAAACTAAGCAGCCAGAATTAGCAGAAGATATTAAATTAAATCTATTTGTATTTGAAGATATCATCACTTTAGATAAAGCATCTATTCAAAGGGTACTTCGTGAAGTAAACAATGAAGATTTAGTATTAGCTTTAAAGGGTGCTTCTGAAGAGGTTTCAAGGGTTATCTTCAATAATATGTCTAAACGAGCTGTAGAAATGATAAAGGAAGATATAGAGTTTATGGGACCAGTTCGATTATCTACAGTAGAAGAAGCACAGCAAAAGATTGTTGCTATAATTAGAAGATTAGATGAAGCAGGAGAGATCATCTTAGGAAGAGGTGATCAAGATTCCGTCATCATATAAAATAATAAAAAAAGGAAAATATATCTAGTATTGAAGAATTTAAAGTTGTAGATACAAAGATTGATACTGAATTTGAAGACGAACTAGAAGAACAATTAGGAGATATAGTACCAGATAAAGAAGAAAAAGAAAGCTACGATTTAGAAGAAATAAAAAGGGAAGTCAAAAGAGTTTATATAAGGAAATAGAAGAAGAAAGAACTAATATAATTCAACAAGCCTATAAAAAGGCAGAAGAATTAAAGATAGAAGCTAAAAAACAGGGTTTTAAAGAAGGACATAATCAAGGATATAAAAATGGTTATAGGGAAGGGATAAATAAGGCTCAGGATGAAGCTATAGCTATTAAAAATAATGCTTTAAGTTTAATTGAACAATCAGAGGACTATGTATCTCAATATTTAGATGAAAATAGGGAGAAGATTATCCAATTAGCTGCAGATATGGCAGAAAGTATAGTTCAACATACTATAGATGTATCTTCAGAAAATATATTTTGTTAATTAAACCTATATTACAAAATTATGATAAAAAAACAATATTATAATTTCCTGTAATCCAGAAAATTATGATTATATTAAAGAAAACCTACAAGAGTTAAAGGATATATGTCCAGATTCAAAATTTGTCATACTTAAAGATAGCAATCTTGAAAAAAAATGACTGCATTATAGAAAACGAACATCAAATTATAGATTTACAGATTAAAAACAGATAAAATCCATATTAGAAGGAATCAAGGATTTGGAGTGAGGTATTTGCTAAATATACCCTTTGAAGCCTATGGACAGGCTATAAAAAGAAAAAATCATTATACAACTATGGGAAAGGTAACTCAAGTAATAGGTTTAATTATCCAAGTTGAAGGATTAGAAGTATTTATTGGAGAATTATGCGAAATCCTCATCAAGTCTTCAGACAAAGTAGTACCAGCAGAGGTAGTTGGTTTTAGAGGACATACTGTATTATTAATGCCATTAGCTGAATTAGAAGGGATAGGCCTGAATGTTTAGTGAGACCAACGGGAAAATCTTTAAAGGTAAAGGTTAGTGATGATCTTTTAGGTAGAACTTTAGATGGATTAGGTAATCCCATGGATAAAAATATTTCCATTGAAGGAAAATTTTATGATATAAATAGAAAACCTCCCAATCCCTTTGAAAGAAGGAAGATAGAAAAGGTCATGAGTACAGGTATTAAGGCCATCGACGGCACTTTAACCTGTGGTGAAGGCCAAAGAATTGGAATATTTGCCGGTAGTGGTGTAGGGAAGAGTACTCTTCTTGGTATGATGGCAAAATATTCTGATGCAGATGTAAATGTTATAGCCCTTATAGGTGAAAGGGGGGGAAGGGAAGTTTTAGAATTTATCCAAAATGACTTAGGTCCTGAAGGATATAAAAAAAATCCGTAGTAGTATGTGCTACATCAGATCAGCCACCTTTAGTAAGGCTAAAGGGAGCTTTTGTAGCCACTACAATTGCAGAATATTTTAGGGATCAAGGTAAAAAGGTAGTTTTGATGATGGATTCTGTAACTCGTTTTGCTATGGCTCAAAGGGAAATAGGCTTAGCCACTGGAGAACCTCCTACTACAAGGGGGGGTTATACTCCATCAGTATTTGCCCTGTTGCCTAAGCTTTTAGAAAGAAGTGGAATGTCTAAAAATGGCTCTATTACAGCCTTTTATACTGTCTTAGTAGAAGGAGACGATATGAATGAGCCTATAGCAGATGCAGTGCGAGGAATTTTAGATGGGCATATTATTTTATCTAGGAAGATAGCTGCTAAAAATCATTTTCCAGCTATAGATATTCAAAATAGTGTTAGTAGAATTATGAAAGAGATTGTAAGTGAAGAACATTATGAAACAGCAGGAAAACTTAAGGAAAACTTAGCAATATATAGTGATTCTGAGGATTTAATCAATGTAGGGGCATATATAAAGGGAAGCAATCCCATTATAGATAAAGCCATTGATTTAAATATACCTATTAATGATTTCTTAAAACAAGGCATAGATGAAAAGTATTCCTATGTAGAAACTTTAGAAATCCTTAAAAGCCTAATTATATAGGAATGAGTCATAAGGAGGGATGCTATTTTGAAGTCTTATAAATTTTCAATGGAAAGTATTTTGAATTTAAGGGAAAACAAAGAAAAGAATACTATGGAAAATTTGGCCAAGGTTCAAAATCAATTGGAAACACAAAAGGCCATACTTAAGGATTTGATTATGGAAGAAAAAAAGATAAAATCCAATGGCACAAAATTTAAAGATATCCATGAACTACGACACCATAATCTATATAAAGAAGAAATAGAAGAAAAAAAATAAGCAAACAAGATGAATTAATAGATAAAACCAATATAAAACTTGAAGAAGTAAGACGAGAATTAATAGAAGCACAAAAAGAAAGAAAGATTATGGAAAAGTTAAAGGAAAAGGATATGGATAATTATATAAATAATATGAAACATTTAGAACAAAAAGAACTAGATGAAATAGCTGTTTTAAAGTACGCTCAATTAAATGGTTTTCAATAATATTTTAACATAAAAACCACTTGAGAGGGGTGAAGAGATGCAAGTTGACAATATACAAATCTCCAATGGAAGCTATAAGAATAATCATCAAAACATAGTAAAGCCACAGGAAGGATTTTCCCAAATCCTAGGTGAAATTATGGAATTATCAGAAGAAGATCTACTCCAAGGTTTAGAGGGAGAAATTTCTGAAGAGGATGAAACTAAATTTAATATGGAAGAAGCTATTAACTTAATTTTTAATATGCCTTTAATAGATAATAGGCAAGTAAAATATCTATACCTATAGATAAGGTAGATGAAGCTTTAGAAGGAATAAATAAAGATGCACTTCTTAATATTAAAGAAGGTTTGATATCCTTTAAAGAACTTGAAAGCTTTAATGATAACAAGATTATTAAAGAAGGAGACTTAGATCTAAAAGAGAATAAAGTTTATTTTCAAGAGGAGATATTCAAAAATTAGATATAGATATTGACTTAGTTCCAAAGGTTAAAGAAGAAATACCTATTTCCAAGGATGTAAGTATAAAGGATGATTCTTTAAAGGATAAGATTATAGAAGACATCCATATATCTAAAGAAAATAAGCCTATATTGGATAAAAATCTAAAAGTCCAAGAAGATAATGAAATATCCACTAAAATTCAAGGAGGAAAAATGGATTTAGATAAGGAATCCTCTTTGGAAAAAAAAGAAAAATAGAAAACAAAGAATGGACAACCATAGACATAGGAAGGGAACAACCTAAGTTTATTGAACCTAAAGTAAATTCTAATTTCCAAGACAATATATTACCTAGGGAAAATTTAGAGATAATAAATAATTCTATTATTCAACTAATGGAAACCACAACTAAGGAAGGTAATAGCACCATGAAGGTAAAACTTTATCCTGAAGAATTAGGTAGTGTAGATATTACTTTAACCATGGATGAAGGGAAGTTAGTAGCTAAAATATTAGTAGATAGTGATCATGTAAAACAATTATTTGCTAATAGTATAGAAGAATTAAATCAAAATCTATTGAAGCAGAATATTCATATAGGAGATGTACAAGTAGATTTAAATAATAGCTCCAGCGGAAATCAACAGCAAAAAGATGGAAACTATTTTGCACCAAGAAGAAATTTTAATTTTGATGAAAAGGTAATAAGTAGTAAATCTTCAGAAGACAATGTATATGAAACAGGAGCAGTAAGTATATTGGCTTAAAGGAGGTGCCAAATGAGAATAAACAACAACTACAATATGGTACAAAATAACAATGATGATTATAAGAAAAAGCGATTTATCTGTAGACGATTTTTTTTAAAGATCATGGCTGCCGAAATTTCAAATCAATCTTTTATGGGTGGCGATAGTGGCAGTAAAACAGACTATATTTCTCAATTAGCACAGTTTACAACTCTTGAACAAATGGGTTTAATAACTGATAATCTAAACACCTTAAACTATATGGGACATCAACAATATGCCTTTAGTTTAATAGGAAAGCAAGTTACTTTAGCCGATGGAGAAGGAAATATTACAGGTATTGTAGAAAAGGTAAAACTGCAAAATGGACTTGCTATAATTCAAGTAAATGATAAAGATTATTATCTTGGTTCAGTAATAGAAGTTTCTAATGGAGAAAAAAATACAGAGGTGGAAAATGAGCTTTAGAATAGAAAGAGGACAAATAATACCCTCTCCTAAGCAGCAGACTAATAAATCTAGGAATAAGATAAATAACGACTTTCAACGGATATTAGAAGAAAGTATAAATCGAAATGAAAAGGTAAAGATTTCAGCCCATGCACAACAAAGGATGATGGAAAGAGACATCCATTTAGAAGAAAAGGATATGAATCTTATAAAAGAAGCTATGAATAATTTAGAGAGAAAAGGTGCAAGGGAAAGTTTAATGTTATATAAAGATATGGCATTTATTGCCAGTGTTAACAATAGAACCATAATTACAGCATTAGAGTATGAGGATATGGATGTGGTGACTAATATAGATAGCGCCATAGTTGTAAAATAAAATGGCTGGACCTTAGGGAGGCCATATACCCGCTGACTTACTGAAGCGGAGTACTTTCTAGGAGGAATGTAAAAGATGTTAAGATCATTGTATTCAGGTGTAAGTGGTATGAGAAGTTTTCAGACTAAGATGGACGTAATATCCAATAATATAGCCAATGTAAATACTACAGGATTTAAATCAGGTAGAGTTAAATTTCAAGATATGTTAAGTCAAACAGTAGCCAATGCTCAAGGGCCTATAGAAAATGGATTAGGTGGAATAAATCCTCAACAAATAGGTTTAGGAGTTAAAGTAGGTTCTATAGATACTATAATGACAGGTGGACCTTTACAACCAACTAATAGAAATTTAGACTTTGCCATAGAAGGCGAAGGGTTTTTTTACACTACAAGATGGGGGGGGAACAAAATATTATACTAGAGATGGAGCTTTCTATACAGATTATGAGGCAATCTAGTTAACGCCAGTGGACTTAAGGTATTAGGGTATGTACCTGACGGGGGGGAAGAAGATCCTATTAGTAGGACATATTCTGAATTAGGCCCTGATGAAGATTCAAATTTAGAACTTCCTGAAGAAGGGGAAGATGCTATGGAAAAACTAGAAAAATTAAAGTTTTTAAATATACCTCTTTATTTAGATGAAGGTGGAGGAGTAGTAGAAGAATCTGGCGATGATGTATATGAATTGCAGGAGTTTAGTATTGATGGAACAGGTAAAATCGTAGGTGTATATAGTAGTGGTACTGATAGCAAGACATTTTTGCTTGGTCAAATAGGTATGGTTAAGTTTAATAACCCATCAGGTCTTGAAAAAGCAGGAAATAACAACTATACAAACTCAACAAACTCAGGTGCCCCCTGAAGCAGGAATAGCTGGTGGAAAGGGATATGGTTATATTCGTCAAAGTTTCTTGGAGATGTCCAATGTGGATTTAGCCAATGAGTTTACTGAGATGATAGTCACTAGTAGGGCATATCAAGCTAACTCAAGGAGCATTACTACATCTGATGAGATGCTACAGGAGCTTATAAATCTTAAGAGATAAATTTAATAATTAAATTAGGTTGTTGGATAGTTTTTCTATAAAATCAAATGACCGTTCATTTAGTTTCGAGCATTGATAATTCTATAATTCATTCATAGAATTATTGCAATGCTCTCAAATGCATTCACTAATCATTTGATTTTTATAGAATTAATATTTTACAAACTTAGTAATGAACTATCCAACAACCTATTAGTATACATATCAACACTTTTTAGGAAAAGAGGTAATTTAGATGATAA
>JMBX01000273.1_pt1 | contig 13633 bp, 24 predicted proteins | sample 616521 | NCBI WGS metagenome assembly JMBX01 (sample SAMN02727906, study PRJNA239997) | anaerobic digester metagenome | biome: anaerobic digester; isolation source: mesophilic anaerobic digester inoculated with municipal waste water sludge... | place: Germany: Bielefeld University, CeBiTec ...
ATCACCCAACTTAATTTGACTCTTCTTCTACTGGTTTTGCATATATAAATTCTTTTAACTTCCTATATTTTGGTACTTGAACATTTTTTTTCTTTAGTTAAATGAACATTATAATCATAATATTCCAGTGTCCATACAATTCCTCTCTTAATAGCTAAAGCTGATTCTAAAGTTTCTGGATCTCCAATAGCCTTTATTATAATTGGTGCACCTATGGACACTCCATTTATCTCAATATGGTTCCCAGCTTTTTCTATTTCAGTAAAGGCTGTATATCTTTGATCATTAATGGAAATAGCTTCTGCTTCTGCTGCATTTAATACACTTATGGTTTGAAGAATCAAATCTAGATCATCAGCAATGCTATATTCTATTCCAAATTGTATATCGGCAGGGGGATCGTGAATTTCTAGTACTATTCCAGGCCCTTCTAAATCAACATATCCTGCTAACATCCTATACTTTTCTAGATCTTTATATAAATTTTCAGCATAAACATTGTTTTCCGCTTCACCTTTTTCATATAGTTTAATCTTCTCTTCTACCTCAGCTAAAGCTTTTAATGCTGCATCTCTTTCCTCTTGGGCTTTTTTTTCAACTCTATGGCTAATTGTTGTGCCCTTTGAGTAGGAAGCACACCTTCCCCCCCACAGTTTTATTAACAGTTTTAAATTGTATAGCCAATATGATACCTAAAAATAAGGAAACCATAGTGATTGCAATTTTGCCATTTGATTTTTTTCATATAATTCCCCCCCTATTAATCTTCTGTCACTACAATAGGATTGTCCCCCCCTTTATTTAAAAAAAATCTGTTTTACAGTTACTTCTTTCTTTTCCATATCCTTTATAATTTCATATAGAAAACTTAATTTATATTTTACATTATCTAAGGGACCAAAGGCAACCTTAATACCATCTATTAGTTCAATCTTTATATTGTTGTCATCATATAAATTAATATATTTCATTAGTTTTAAAAGATTACTTTGTTTACTTAAAGTTATAAATTCCCTATAAGCTTGTCTTTTCTCACCATTAAATAAATTTTCCCCCCTGGAGCTACATCCACCAATTCTATGCCAAATATCTGAGGCAATGTTTCTTGATCTATCTTCTCTTTTATCGATAAAATATTCCCCCCCTCCTCATCTATATACACAAATGCACCTATATAAGGTATTATAGCAACTTCTTCTCGTTCTTCCACATGAATTATTATACTTTTTGGTAATTTTCTATTGACTTTTGCTTCTTTTATATAGGGTAATCTTTCCAAATTCTCTTCCCCACGTTTCTTACTGATTTTAAATATATTTTCCCCCCCTTTCATGTAGGTGGATGCTTTAAGTATTTCATCATTAGTCATCTTTTTATTACCTATTACTTGAATGTTTTGTATATGAAAAATGTCAGTTTTAAATATGAATAGGTATGCAAAACTGAGTATTAGAATAAACAGTATGAATTTTAAAATCCTTTTTCTTCTCATCTTTCTTCTGTATTTCTTGCTTTTTGTCATTATTTGGCATCACCTACTTGCTCGTCCAATGTTTTTTTCAAGCAGCAAAGGCTGCTATTTTACCAACTCAATATGGGCACCAAGTTCTCTTAAAGTATTATGAAAATTTTCATATCCTCTTTTTATATGGTAAATATTTTCTATTTCAGTTTTCCCTTTTGCAGCCAATCCAGCTAATACTAGGCTTGCCCCCACCTCTTAAATCCTTAGCAGTAGTCTTAGCTCCAGTCAATTCTTTTACTCCTTTTATAATTGCTACCTTTCCAAAAGTTTTTATATTTGCTCCCATTCTTATGAGCTCTTCCACATGTTTAAATCTATTTTCAAATACCGTTTCTGAAATAATACTAGTTCCATTAGCAATGCTTAATAAAGCCATAATCTGAGCCTGCATATCCGTTGGAAAACCAGGATAAGGTAAAGTTTGTACCATCTCTATGGAATTTATTTTTTTTCAGGTCCTATTATCTTCAAAGAATTTTCATCGCTATATATTAAACAACCAGCCTCCTTTAATTTTGCAATTACCCCCCTTGAAGATGGTCTATGATTACATTTTTAATATTATTTCCCCCCCTTTAGTAATGGCAGAAGCAATCATATAAGTTCCAGCAACTATTCTGTCTGGCATAGTGTTGTAAGTAACATTTTCTAATTGATCAACCCCCCCTTCTATTATTACAATACTGGTACCAGCACCATTTATCTTAGCTCCAGCTTTATTTAAATAATTTTGTAAATCTACTATTTCTGGTTCCCTAGCTGCATTTCGGATAATAGTGGTACCTTTCGCCTTTATAGCAGCCAATATTATATTCTCCGTAGCACCTACACTAGGATAATCAAGTTGTATCTCTGTACCTTTAAGTTCTTTCCCTTTAGAATATATGAAACCATGGGATTCTTCTATTTCTGCTCCCAAATCCTTTAACGCTTTTAAATGCATATCTATTGGTCTTGGCCCTATTTCACAACCCCCCCCAGGATAACTAATTATTACTTCACCACATCTAGAAAGCATCGCTCCCATAAGTATTATAGAAGATCTCATCTCCCTTGCTAACTCATCTGGAATTTTTATCTGGTTTAAAGGTTTAGAATCAACCCACATCATATTATCCACACGCTTTATATTACAGCCAAGAGCTATAAGTATTTCCTCCATAACTTCTACATCTCTAAGATTTGGAACATTGAAAATTGTACTCTCATTACCTCCAATAACAGTAGCTGCCAGTATGGGTAAAATTGCATTTTTTTGCACCTGAAACGCTTACTTCTCCTGTCAGTCTATTTCCACCATATAGGATCAACTTTTCCATTATCACACCTCCAATATGTCAAAGCTTAAGTATATCATCATATTATGCGTATATATTGGAAATGTGACAAAGGGATTACATTATAAGAGAATCAATAATATCTACTATATTATCTACTGCATCAATCTTTCCCATTTTTTTTGCTATTTTTACTCATTTCTTCTAAAGTTTTTTTGTCCTCTATCAAAGTATAAATAACTTCTTCTAATTTTTCCCCCCCAGTCAAATCTTTTTCCAGTATAACTATAGAAGCACCATTTTGTTCAAAAGCTCTAGCATTATACTCCTGATGATTTTCTGCAGTATAACCTTTAGGGATGAGTATACTAGGAACTCCAACTGCAGATATTTCTGATAAGGTTATAGCGCCAGCTGAAGTTACTACTAAATCTGCAATATTAATAGCCTTTGGCATATCATAAAAATAAGGCAACACTTTTATATTGTTATTTAAGATCAATTTTTTTCTTTTAACTTATCCATAAAATCTTTATAGAACCTTTTTCCAGTTATATGAAGTATCTGTAAATGAGTATTTAATATATTGTTCTTTATTACATGGAACATGGCTTCATTTAATTTCTTCTGCCCACCACTTCCTCCCAAAAGACAATATAAAAGGAATATTAGGATGGACATTTAAATCCCTATAGGCCTCATTTAAATTCACCTCCAAAATACTCTTTCGTATTGGATTTCCTGTAACAAAAACTTTTTCGGGATATTTAAAATATTTTTTTGGACTCCTCAAAAGTCACTAAAACTCTATCTACATATCTAGAAAGGATTTTATTTGTAATCCCAGGGAATGCATTTTGTTCATGAATTAATGTGGGTATGTTTTTCTTACTAGCCTTATAAACTACTGGACCGCATACATAACCACCAGTGCCAATGACTACATGGGGTTTAAATTCTTTAATAATCTTATTTGCATCCCCCCCAAGACCTAATAACAACTCTTTTATAGCTATAAGGGTTTCTTTACTAATCTTCCTAGGCATACCTTTAACCCTTATGGTTTTAAAATCATATCCTTCCCTAGGTACTAATTCAGACTCTAAACCTTTTTCAGTACCAACATATAGAATTTTTGCGTCCTCATGTCTATTTTTTTATTTCCTTTGCTATGGCCAGAGCTGGATATATATGTCCTCCAGTTCCCCCGCCTGTAATCAAATATCGCATAATTTCAACTCCCATCAGTAGATACATATCTTGATATATTTAGTAAAATACCAATAGCCGACATATATAGTATTAATGAAGTGCCTCCATAACTAACAAAAGGCAAGGGTATTCCTGTAGGAGGTATAGAAGATGTTACAACACCAATATGGATCAAAGATTGAATAGTAATTAAAGCTACAATACCTGTAGCAAGTAAACATCCAAATAGATCCTCCACATTTAAAGCTGTTCTAATCCCTCTCCAAATCAATAGGAAAAATAACATAATAACAGTTAAAGCTCCCAAAAATCCTAATTCTTCACCTATGATTGCAAATATAAAATCATTATGAGGTTCAGGAATATAAAAGAATTTCTGTCTACTCTTTCCTAATCCCAATCCAAACAATCCACCTGAACCTAGTGCATATAGGGATTGTACTGCTTGCCATCCAGTATCGCTTTTATCTGCAAAAGGATCTAAAAAGCTAGTAACCCTTTTCATCCTATATAGATTATCCTCATCTGTTATGGCTTTAAACAATCCTAAGCCTGCCATAGCCATTAGAACAAACATATGAGATAGCTTCATTCCAGCTACAAATAGCATACTTATAAGAGTCCCTCCCAACGTAACCGTAGTAGATAAATCCTTTTGAAGATACACCATTCCACAAGAGATTCCCACAACAGCTATAGTTGGTAATAATCCTTTTCCAAAATCCTTGATCTTATCTTGTTTTTTTGACAATTGAGCAGCTAAGAATATAATAGATCCTAGTTTAATAATATCTGAAGGCATAAAAGTGGTAAACCCAAGATTTACCCATCTTCTTGCTCCTTTTTTTAGTAACCCCCCCTAAAGAAGTAAAAATTAAAAGACCACTAAGTATGGAAATAATATAAACAAACCAAGACAATTTCTTCAATCTTCTATAATCAAAGTTCATAAAAAAATAGCAAAGCTATAAGCCCTAATCCTGCTGCAAACAATTGTTTCTTTAAAAAGTGATACCCATCGTTAAAAGTCTTGATACCTTCTGGCCAAGATGAACTAAAAACCATTATTATACCAATGAACACCAGGAGTAAAGTTGATAAAAGCAAGGTAAAATCAGGAGCTCTTTTTTTTAACCTTCTTAGCCATTCTATTCCTCCTTCAAACTAGATACAATCCCCCCCTTAAAATGCTCCCCCCTCTAGCCTCAAAACTATGATACATATCCCAGCTAGCACATGCTGGAGAAAGTAATATGTTATCCCCCCCTCTATTAGCCAATTGAAAGCTTTTTCTAACTGCTTCTTCCATATCCTTTACTAAATAAACTTTTTCAAACCCATATTTATATGCAGTTTCCTTTATCTTTTCTTTAGTCTCCCCCCCTAAAAGTACCAAAGCCTTAACCTTGCCATTAAAAGATAATATAAAATCATCAAATTCTGTTCCCTTATCCATACCTCCTGCTATCAATATAATAGGACTACTAACAGCTTCTATTGCTTTGATACTAGCATCAGAATTTGTTCCTTTAGAGTCATTATAAAACTTAACTCCATCTATAGTATCTACATATTCTATTCTATGTTCTACTCCAGGAAAGGTTTTAAGTACATCCCTTATAATATCTATATCCAACCCCCCCATAATCCATCCAACTGCTACACTAGCTAAAGCATTTTCTAGATTGTGTTTTCCTAGAATTTTTATTTCTTCGGTTTTGACTACTTTTTTTTATTTCATTGCCATCATCTATTACAATATATCCATCTTCAATATATATTCCCTTGGAAAGCTCCTTATCTACACTAAACCATATTAAATTAGATTTTATTTCATCTTTCATATCTCTCAATAAGGGATCATCATAATTTAATACAGTGTACTCATTCTTACCTTGGTTTTTGAATATTTTCTTCTTTGCATTAACATAGTTTTTAAAAGTTTTATGCCAATTTAAATGATCTGGGGGGGTAATATTTAATATTAAACTTATCTTTGGCTTAAATTCATATGTGTTTTCTAATTGAAAGCTACTAGCTTCAATTACAAATATATCATCATCTCTAGAATTTATCATATTCCACAATACTCCTACTCCAATATTTCCCATCACATAGGTATTGTAACCAGCCTTTTTAAAATACTCACCTGTTAGAGTAGTAGTCGTAGTCTTCCCATTAGTACCTGTTATAGCTATTATATTCCTATTGGGATTTATCCTATAAGCTAATTCCAAATCGGTAATAACTTCTATATCCTTTGTTTTAGCTTCCTTTATAATTTGTAGATCTAAAGGCTACTCCTGGACTTTTTACTATTAAATCTATATTCTCTAGAAGTACTTCATTGGTTCCTAATACATACTTTACATCTATATCCTTAATTTCATCTATATAATCTTTAAGTTCATCTTGGGATTTTATATCACTAATGACCATATTTGCTCCTAGTTTATCCAAAGCTTTAACTGTAGATACACCACTAATTCCCAATCCTAATACTAGTACATTTTTATCTTTTAAATCCATCCTTTACACCTAACTTTCCAATTAATTTAAGCTAGCAACTCCTATTAAACATAGTATAACAGTAAGACTCCAAAATACTACTACAACCCTTGTCTCTTCCCAACCTTTTTGTTCAAAATGGTGGTGAAGAGGACTCATAAGAAACACTCTTTTCCCAGTAAGTTTGTAAGAAGCTACCTGTATTATTACAGACAAAGCTTCTATAAAGTATATTCCTCCAGCTATGGGAATCATTAAAGGTAAGTTCAACAATATAGCTATAGCTGCCACAGCTCCACCTAGAGCCATAGAACCTGTATCCCCCCCATAAACACTTTTGCTGGATAAGCATTATATACCAAAAACCTAAACAGGCACCAGTTAATGCTGCAGAAAAACTGATATACTATCCATCCCCCCCAATTAAGAGCCACTAATCCAAAAAAGGATAATACTATCAGTGTAACCCCCCTGATGCTAATCCATCTAACCCATCAGTTAAGTTTACACTATTTACTGTTCCTACTACAACAAAAGCTATAAAGGGCACGTATAATATACCTAAATCCAAATATCTATTACTAAAAAAAAGGAACAATTATTTTGGTCCCTAACATAGACGTATTGGACTGATAAATAGCCAACATTACGGCCAAAACTATTTGCCCAATCATTTTTTTGATAAGGTTTAAGTCCTAAAGATCTCCCATTAGCTACTTTTAAATAATCATCAATAAATCCTATTAGTCCAAATCCAAAAGTAGATATCAATAATATATACATATCCTTGTTTAACATACCTGATGTCATGGTAGTTATTAGTAAAGCTATCAGCATTATTACTCCACCCATAGTAGGAGTACCAGATTTAGCCAAATGGGTTTCTGGACCATCATCTCTTACATTTTGACCAATTTTATGTCTTTTTAATAAAGGTATAACTACTGGTCCTAAAATAATAGTTATTGTAAATGAAATTAGAATAATTCTAATTATATCTAAATATTCCACCATATGTCTTCTCCTCTCTAGTGTATCCTACTATTATCTTTTTTTTATATCTTTTAATATGTCTAATACTATTTGCTTTTCATCAAAAGGAATAATTTTATCTTTTATTATAGTATAGGTTTCGTGACCTTTTCCAGCTAATAAAATGGTGTCCTTAGGCCTAGCATTTAACAAGGCATATTCTATAGCTTCTCTTCTATCGGTGATTGCAATATATTTTCCATTGACCCTTTCTACACCTACTATAATATCCTCTATTATCTTATCTGGATCCTCATATCTTGGATTATCCGATGTAATAATAGATAAATCTGCATATTTTGCTACTGTCTCTCCCATTATAGGCCTTTTAGTTCTATCTCTATTACCTCCTGCCCCCCCAAATATTACTATTATTCTTCCTTCTGCAAACTGTCTAATAGTAGTTAATACCTGTTCTAATCCATCAGGGGGTATGAGCAAAATCTATAATCACATTATAATCTTCATCTATGGGCACCAATTCAAACCTACCTTTAATGCCACGAAGGGACTCTAGTCCATCCTTTATACTATATAAATCCATATCATAATAAATAGCACATGCAGCTGATGCTAAAGCATTATAAACATTAAATCTACCAAGTAAATTTAAATTAATGGGAACAGAGCCTTTTGGGCTATTCAATACAAAATCTACTCCCCTAAAATGATAAACCACGTCAGTTGCATATATATGAGCTTTTTTTGTCTAATCCATAAGTAATTATTGGTATGGGGTTTTCTAAATCATTTATTATTCTATGGCCATATTCATCGTCTATATTGATTATATTACATCCACTAGTCATATTAAATAACTTTAATTTGCTTTTATAATAGTTTTCCATATCCTTATGATAATCTAAATGATCCTCTGTAAGATTGGTAAATATACCTACCTGAAAATCCATATATTCTACTCTTTTTAAATCCAATGAATGAGAAGAAACTTCCATTACACAATATTGGATTCCTTTGTCTACCATTTTCTTTAAATATCTTTGAATTAAAGATGACTCAGGGGGGGTAGTATTTATATTATCCAATACCATACCATCGATAATAGTCCCCATGGTACCAATTATACCTGTCTTTTTATGACACGCTTCAAATATACTCTTTATCATATATGTAGTAGAAGTTTTTCCATTGGTACCTGTAATCCCAATTAGATTTAACTTCTTCGAAGGTTCACCATAAAATATTGAGGACAATCTAGCCAAAGCTAAAATAGTATCCTCTACCTTTATGATAGTTACCCCCCCTCATCTTCAATCTGAATATCTCTTTGAACTAAAATACATATTGCCCCCCCATTATCTATTGCCTCTTGAATAAAATCATGACCATCTACTGTAAATCCCTTTATTGCCACAAATAGATTCCCTTTCTGTATTTTCCTAGAATCATGCTCTATACCAGTAATATTTATATCTGTACTACCTTTTAATACTTCGAATTTATATCCTTCTATCAGTTTTATAAGTTCCAAATCTGCACCTGCTTTCAATTAGTTAATTATAATTAAAAGGCAACTCAAAAGTCGCCCCCCTTAATAATATTACTCCTATTGGTTAGAAAATTCAACTTCTACATTAGAATTTATATCAACTTCTATTCCTGGTTCTGGCCTTTGTTTTATTGCTTTACCCTCTCCTTTAAAATGATATTTTAATTTTAAATTCTCCAATATATTGATTACATCTTCTCTAGATTTACCTATTAAATCTGGCATCAAAACCTTTTTCTGAGCTTGAGCATCTTCATTTAAATAAAGGTCTATTATAGAGCCTTTAGATACTTCTGTTTCTGGTAATGGAAATTGGTCTATAACTTTAGATTTTTCCGATATATTGTAGGTATCAGTAGTATATTTAAATCCATGCTCCATTAATATTTTACCTGCCTCATCTATATTTTTATTACGCACATCTGGAACTATTTCCATATATTCAAACTGTTCCTTTTCTTCCTCTGTAAACTCTGGTTTAACCTCTAGATAATTTAAGGTTTCCTCTATGACTTTACCTGCTACTGGCGCAGCTACACTTCCGCCATAATATACTCCCTCAGGTTCATCTACTATAACTAATATAGCGATTTGAGGATCATCTGCTGGGGCTACTGCAACAAAAGAACCTATATACTTTCCAGGTGCATATTTACCATCTATTATCTTTTGAGCAGTACCAGTTTTACCTGCTACTCTATATCCTGGAACATAAGCGTTTGTTCCTGTCCCTTCAACAACTACTCCTTCCATCATATCTAACATAGCATCACATGTATTCTGAGAAATTACTTGTCTCTTCACCTTAGGTTTGTTTTCCATTACTATATTTCCTTCATTATCTATTAAATGAGATACTAGTCTAGGCTCCATTAAGTTTCCTCCATTACCTATAGCAGATACTGCATTTATTAGCTGTATAGGAGTAACAGCTATTCCATGTCCATAAGACATAGTAGCTAAATTTATTTCTTTTATAATATCAGTATTATAAGGTATAATCCCTCCTTGTTCACCAGTTAACTCTATACCTGTAGGTTCTCCAAATCCAAAAGCTTTTATATATTTATACAATTTTTCCTTTCCTAGCTTCCTACCTAAATTAACAAATACAATATTACATGAATTTTCCATTCCTTCTTTTAACGTTTGTGCTCCATGGGGATTGTACCATCTAGAACATTTTAATACTGCCCCCCCAGGTATATCTTTGATAAATCCATTGCAATAAAAATTAGTGTCAATATTAGCGACATTTTCTTCTAAAGCAGCTGCTGCTACAATAGTTTTAAATGTAGAGCCAGGTTCATAAGCATCATTTATAGCAAAATTTCTCCACATATCATACCATCTTTTCCAATTCGTCTTGAGGTAAATTTCGCCATTCTTCTTTTTTTTAATTTCATCTAGGGGGGGTTCTCTTGGGTTGTTAGGATTATATTGTGGTAAATTGGCCAAGGCTAATATATCTCCTGTTTTGGTTCCATTATAATTATAGAAACATTTTTCGCCTTAGTTGTAAGCAAGGATTCCATTGCAGCCTTTTCTGCAAAATGTTGTATAGTTTCATCAATAGTTAAAACTACATTTAATCCATCTTGAGCTTCAAAGATCCTCTCTCCATCATAAGGTAATTGCCTACCTCTAGCATCAGTAGTCTTAACCCATCTCCCTGGAGTACCCGATAAGTATTTATCATAGGTCTTTTCTATACCATATAGACCATCGTTGTCTACATTAGTAAAACCTAATACATAAGCTGCAAAATCTTCATAGGGATAAAATCTTTTATTGTCATCTACTATATTTATACCTTGTAGATTTAAATTCCTTAATTCCTTAGCTTCTTCTTTAGATATCCACTGTTTGATTTTTTTCCACATCTACCTTTTTAGTTATCTTTTCATACACTAATTCTTCATCCATATTTAAAACTTCCGCTACCTTCTTAGCGGTATCATTAGCATCCTTTATATCAGCTGGACTAGCCCATACAGTATAGGAACTCACACTAATAGCAAGCTTTTTGCCATTTCTATCGTATATTGTCCCTCTCTTAGGTTTAATTTCAATACCTCTAGTCCACTGTTCCAATGCACCCTTTTTCAATTCTTCCCCAGTTACTATTTGTATATACCCTAATCTAATAATTAAAGCTAATATAGCTATCATTACTACTATAAAAACAAAAACCAACCTTTTTTTTGAAATATTACTAGGTGCAGCCAATCAAAAAAACCTCCTAAACAAACTTGCCATTGTATTAAATATCTTCTTAAATTGTGCTACTATTTTGCCTTCTTCTAGACCTTCTTTTTTTAGCAAAAACGTCATCATTCACTTCAACATATACGATTTGCTCTTCAGTAGGATAATCCATTCCTAGTCTAATCATAGCTTCTTCTTCAACTTTTGTAGAACTCTTAACAGCTTCTAGTTCTGCGACCAAAGCTTCTTTTTCTTTAATCAATTCCTTTTTCTGATTTTCTAATTCATTTATCTCTATCCTAATCTTTGTAATATTAGCATAGCCATATAACATAAATAAACATATAATTAGACCTGCAAAGGATATACCAATAGCTTTGAATTTAGATTTCGATTTGGCCTTTTTCCTTATATTCCTATTTTTCCTAAGTTCTTTCTCCTTTTCTAACTGTTCCTCTTCTGGATAATAGTATTCCAATTCCTTTTTTTTGCTACTACCAATTTATTCTTCCCCCCCTTTGTTTTAGAACTTAAACTCTTTCACCAATTCTCAATTTTGCACTTCTCCCTCGAGGGTTTTTTTTCTATTTCTTCATCTGTAGGTACAATTGGTTTTTTTTGTTATTATATTTAATTCCTTCTTTTTATCGCAAACACAAATAGGCAATTCTGGCGGACAAATACAATCCTTGTTTAACTCCTTAAAAGCATCCTTCACTATCCTATCCTCTAATGAGTGGAATGTTATAATACATATACGTCCACCTTTATTGAGTACTTTATTCATCTTAGGTATTGCTAACTTTAACACGTCTAATTCCTTGTTTACTTCTATTCTTATAGCTTGAAATGTTTGTTTTGCTGGATGATGCCCTTGTAGTCTAGCTTTCTTTGGTATGGCTTTTTAATAATATCTACCAATTGTAATGTAGTATCTATGGGTTTCTCCCTTCTTTCATTTACTATGAATTGGGCAATCCTTTTTGCCCATCTATCCTCACCATAATTCCAAATAATCCTCTCTAAATCCTCTTCTGAATAGGTGTTTACTACATCCCAAGCCGTAAGTTTTTGAGTATTATCCATCCTCATATCTAAGGGTGCATCTTTTTGATAAGAAAATCCTTCTTTCTTTTTCATCTAATTGATGAGAGGAAACCCCCCCAATATCTAATAGTATCCCATCAACTCTTTCTATATTTAAACTAGATAGTATATCCTCTATATTCACATAATTGTCATGTACAAATATTACCTTATCCTTATAGTCTTTTAGTACTTCTCTTGCTTTATTCAAAGCGTTTATATCCTGATCTATTCCTATAAGCTTTCCATTGGTCAACCTACTTACTATTTCACGAGAATGACCAGCACCACCCAAAGTGCCATCTACATATATTCCATCTTCCCGTATATTTAATCCATCTATTGCTTCTTTTAGCAACACTGGTCTATGTTCAAACTTCAATTTTCCCACTCCTGTCTATTAGATTCCCAATTCTGCCATCTTTTCAGCAATATTATCATAGCTTAAACTATCATCTTCATTATATTTATCCCATTCATCTTTACTCCAGATTTCAATCCTAGTGGAAACTCCAATAATTACCCCCCCATCATTTAAAAGCTTTGCATACTCCCTTAAATTACTAGGTATAAGAACTCGTCCTTGTTTATCAAGGGTGCATTCTGAAGCCCCCCCTGCAAAGAAAAATCTCACAAAAGCTCTTGCATCTCTATTGGTAAGGGGGGGTAAAGCTCTTAACTTCCCTTCTAATATCAACCATTCTTTTTTTTCGGGTATACAAAAAGGCAGTTATCTAAACCCTTAGTCATAATAAATTCATCACCTAGATCCTCTCGAAATTTAGATGGAATTATCAGCCTTCCCTTATCATCAATTGTATGTTGATATTCGCCAATAAACATACCACTCACTCCACTTTTAGGTATAATTTACCCCCCCACTTCCTACCACTTTACCCCCCACATATTATTAATTCTATACCATTTTGATAATTCCTTCTACAATTTTAAAAAAAAGTTTTTGGTTCTTTGGTCCCATTTTACAAATTTCTTCTTTTTTTTAGAGGATATTCTATATTTTTCTATACAAAAAAAATAAAAAAAAGGCCTCCTCTTAGCACAGTTCAGAAAGCCTTTTAAAATAGTCTCAACAAATTTATATTAATTGGTAAATATTATCCAATTAATATAAACCTAATATTAGTTTTTCCCCCTTCCTACGTATATTAAAATATATAAGTGATACCACAATTCCTATAATACTCACTAATTGCGCAATCCTCAAAGGACCTAACATTAAACTATCTGTCCTAAGTCCCTCTATAAAAAAATCGG
>JMBX01000274.1_pt1 | contig 13603 bp, 18 predicted proteins | sample 616521 | NCBI WGS metagenome assembly JMBX01 (sample SAMN02727906, study PRJNA239997) | anaerobic digester metagenome | biome: anaerobic digester; isolation source: mesophilic anaerobic digester inoculated with municipal waste water sludge... | place: Germany: Bielefeld University, CeBiTec ...
GCGGATGCTGGTTTTGGACCTGGCAAGTATGCCAACGACGTGGCAAGTTACTTCTGCGAAGAACTGTTAGCGCGTCAACAACATTAGTATAATTAAGAAAAATTAAAGATATAATCAAGACGATCTGGCGCCTAAGTAGGTCGTCTCTTAAAAAATATAGAAGGAGTTCTAAAGTATAGATGAATAAAAGAATCACCATTGAAGAAGCCGTAAGCAAAATCAAAGATGGCGATACCATCATGGTTGGCGGATTTTTAGCTGTCGGCACCCCCCCTGAAAGTTTGATTGATGCCCTGGTCGCAAAAGGCGTTAAAGATCTCACGCTTATTTGTAACGATACTGGTTTTGTTGACCGTGGCGTTGGCAAGATGGTTGTCAATAAGCAATTTAAGAAAATTATCGCCTCACACATCGGCACCAACCGCGAAACCGGACGCCAAATGGTTGAAGGCGAAACTGAAGTTGTTCTCGTCCCGCAAGGTAGCTTGGTCGAAAAAAATCCGTGCTGGTGGAAATGGAATAGGTGGTTTTTTTGGTAAAAACCGGCTTGGGAACCGAAATCCAAAAAGGAAAAGAAGTCATCAATGTTGATGGTGTGGATTATCTCTTGAAAAACCTCTCCGCGCGATGTGGCTATTCTTTTCGCAAATAAAGCTGATGAAAATGGCAATCTTTGGTATCACGGAACCACGCGCAACTTCAACACCGTTATGGCAACCGCGGCGGACTGGGTTGTGGTAGAAGCTGAAGAAATTGTTCCAGTTGGCGCAATCTCACCAAACGAAGTCGTCGTTCCTGGCGTCTTCGTTGATAATATCGTGCAAGGAGTTAAATAATGGCAATGGATAAGCAACAAACACAAGAATTTATCGCCAAACGTGTCGCTCGCGAACTTCAACATGGCGAATTAGTCAATCTTGGCATTGGTCTGCCCACGCTCGTGGCAAACTATGTTCCTGAAGACCGGAATGTTACCTTCCAAAGTGAAAACGGCATGGTGGGTGTGGGTCCTGCTCCTGATGAAAGCAATCACGATGCTCACATTTCTAACGCTGGCGGTATGCCTGTAACCATTCTGACTGGTGGGGGGGCTTTCTTTGACAGTGCAACCTCATTTGGACTCATTCGTGGTGGCCATGTGGCAACTACTGTTTTGGGTGCCTTGCAAGTTGCCCAAAACGGCGACATCGCCAACTACATGATTCCCGGCAAAATGGTACCCGGCATGGGTGGCGCGATGGACCTGACCAGCGGCGCCAAGCGTGTTATTGTGGCGATGGAGCACACCGTTAAAGGCAATCCGAAGCTTCTCAAAGAATGTACCTTGCCCCCCCTAACCGCTGTTAAGGCTGTTAAACTCATCGTGACTGAAATGGGTGTGATTGAGGTCAATGAAAAGGTTTCGAGCTGATTGAAATCAACCCTGAATACACGGTTGAAGAAGTTCAGGCTGCCACTGACGCGCCTTTACACATCAGCCCGAATTTGATTGATATGGTGGTTTAGCTCGACTGTTTCTGAAAAGAAAACGAATTTCAATAAATAAGGCCATCCGTTTCGGGTGGTCTTTTTTTTGTTTAGGCCATAACTTTCTTAATGTCCAAAACATCCATGAATCAGAATAGTATTGACTTTATTCACGCCAGGGGGGGTACACTGAGTGCAACGAAAAATGATCAAAGAAGCCCGAATGCCCGGATGCGTGGGCGTAAAGGTGGAAGCTGGTGAGAGTCCAGCGCTGTACCGCAACTGTAAGCCTTATTGGCAAGCCAGATGACCTGCTTTGATCTAAGACCCAATTCAGCCTTCTCGGATTAAGGAGGTGGTCGATGAGCGTGATTTACTCAAGCCCCCCCTTCCTCCCGCGAAGGGGTTTATCTTTTTCTAAGGAGATTTGAGTGAAGAAAGTATTAAATGTATTGACCCTGTTTGTTTTCCTTTTCGGCGCGGCTTGTACTGCCGTTAAGGAACCCGTCGCTGTTGATTCACCTGAAGCCGATTTAAGTCTTGGACAAGAATCAGAAGTCCAGGATGAAGAGGCTGAAGAAAAACAGCCTGAAGTCGAGCCCGTAACCGTTGAGCCAGTGGAAGAAGTGAGCATTGACTATGCCCAAAACTTCACCCTTGAGTATTTCGAAGGTTACAAGCTGCTTACCGTGACCCAACCCTGGATTGGCGCGGAACAAAGCTTTAGCTATGCCCTGGTGCCTGAAGAGTCCGTGGGCATGGTTGATGTGGGGGGAACGCGATGGTTATTCCGACCCCCCCATCAAAGCATCATCACCTTCTCAACGACCTATTTCCCTTTCCTGGAGCAAATTGGCATGCTTGAAAGCATCGTTGGCGTGGATACCGCCATGTTCACCTACAACCAGGACGTCCGCAACTGGGTTGAGGGTGGCATGATTAAGGAAGTCGGCGGTGGCGGAAGCATGGCACCCTTGGATGTTGAAACGGTGGTTGAGCTGAACGCTGATGTGATTATGGCATCTGCCAGTGGCTATGCTGAGTACGATGTGCACCCGCAATTGCTTGAAGCTGGCGAACCCGTCGTATTGAACTCAGACTATCTTGAACCACATCCTTTGGGACGCGCGGAGTGGGGCAAGTTTATCGCGGCTTTTTATGATAAAGAAGCCGAAGCTGCCAAACTCTTTGATGAGATGGTCGCGCGCTACGAAGAAGCCAAACAAAAGGTTGTTGCTATTTCTTACCGGCCTACAGTCTTTTTAAACAGTGCCTGGGAAGACAGCTGGAGCGTGCCACAAAAAGACAGTTACGTGGGCGTTTTGCTCCGTGATGCTGGTGCGGACTATTTGTTTGCCAGTGAAGAAGGCACGGGTTCTTCGTACTTTGGCTTTGAAGCGATTTTAGATGTCGCCAAAGATGCTGAGTTCTGGCTGAACCCCGGTATGGCAACGGATTTGGCCAGCCTGGCTGCCATGGACGCGCGCTATGCTGATTTTGCCGCTTATGGCGCGGGTAATGTTTATAACACCACCGCCCGAGTGAATGATTTTGGTGGCTCTGATTACTACGAAAGTGGCGTTGCCAACCCCCCCGACAAGGTCTTGATGGACTTGATTCAAATTTTCCATCCGGGACTTTTGGAAGGCTACGAGCTGTATTATTACAAGCAACTCGACTAAGCCTGTAAGGCTGGCAGGGCAATCAGGATGCAAAAATCGGTACACACGAAACCCGTTTTCAGAAGGCGTTTATCAGCCAAAAACTGGCTGACCATTCTCCTGATTGCCCTGCCGATTGTTTTTCTGCTGAGCCTTTTGATTGGCTCAGTCAACATTCCGCTTAAGAGTATAGCAGATATTATCTTTAATCCCGACCAGGTAAAGTCCAGCTGGGTCTATATTTTCAGGAATTACCGCCTGGTGAAAGCCATCGCCGCGGTGCTTTCGGGTATGGCGCTGGGTGTGGCAGGTTTGCAGATGCAAACGCTTTTCCGCAACCCGCTGGCTGACCCCCCCTTTATTTTAGGCATCAACTCGGGCGCGAGCCTGGGTGTGGCATTGGTTGTCATGGGCACAGGGGGGGTCTTGAGTGGTGCCTTTATTTCGGGCTTGACCACATTGGGTGATATTTCCCTGGCTGTGGCGGCATCGATAGGCGCGGGACTCGTTTTGGGTTTGATTTTGCTGGTAAGTCGCTGGGTACGCAATGTGACGACCTTGCTGATTTTAGGTTTGATGTTCGGCTATGCCACCAACGCTTTGGTTAGCCTGTTAATCTACTTTAGCCGCCCTGATCGCGTGCATGCTTTTATGATTTGGAGTTATGGCTCTTTGGTGGCGTGACCTGGAATCAGTTGCGGGTAATGGCACCGGTGATTTTGATTGGTATTGGTCTGGTGATGTTTTACCTAAGGCGCTCAATGTTTTGCTTTTGGGCGAGGATTATGCCAAAACGATGGGCCTGAACGTGAAGAAAACCCGTTTCTTGATTTTGATTAGCTCATCACTCCTGGCAGGGACGGTGACGGCATTTGCCGGTCCGATTGGTTTTTTTTGGGCATCGCTGTGCCGCATATCGCGCGCAATTTGTTACGCACTTCTGATCATAAAAAGCTTATCCCAGCCACTTTGCTTTTGGGAGCCATTGTAGCACTGGTGGCAGATATGATTTCGCAACTTCCGGGCAGTCATTATATCTTGCCGCTGAACGTGGTCACATCTATTTTTGGCGCGCCATTCGTGATTTGGGTGATTTTGAGACAAAGGCGAGGTGAGACATCGTTCGTGGTTTAAGCGCGCCGGTCTTAATTGCCAAAGACCTTGATATTGGCTATAAAAGAGGCAATCAGATTGAAAAAGTTGTCAGCACCGGGCTGAATTTGGAACTTTGTCCCGGAGAGCTGATTTGTTTGGTTGGCCCGAATGGTTCCGGTAAGTCAACACTTTTGCGCACGATTACCGGATTGCAAAAAGCCCTGGCGGGTGAGGTCATGTTGCATGGCAAGCCCATCGAAAGCTACGATAACAAGGCTTTGGCCAAGGTTATCAGTGTTGTGCTAACGACGCCTGTTCGGGTTGGCGCGATGCGCGCTTATGACCTGGTGGGCTTGGGGGGGCGTTTTCCGTTTACGGATATGTTCGACCAAATGCGCGAAGAAGACCACAAAGTGGTGCGCACCGCGCTGGAAATGGCGGGTGCCTCGCCCCCTGGCGGAACGTTTTGTACACACGCTTAGCGATGGCGAACGGCAAAAGGTGATGATCGCGCGCGCTTTGGCGCAGGAGCCGTCCCTGTTGATGCTTGATGAACCGACAGCTTTTTTTGGATCTGCCGGGACGGGTCTCGGTGATGCAACTTTTGCGCGATTTGGCACACGGGCACGACAAAGCTATCCTGACTTCCACACACGACCTGGATTTGGCGATGCGTATCGCGGACCGGGTGTGGCTGATGGGCAGAAATGGCGAGTTTTGCAAGGCGCGCCGGAGGATTTGGCGCTGGATGGCAGCTTTAGCAGCGTCTTTTCGATAGGTAAGGTGCAATTTGATGCCTATACCGGTCAGTTTCAAATGAACGGTATGCCAACGCGGAAAGTTATATTAAAAGCGGATGGGCTCAACCGCATTTGGGCAGAAAAAGCGCTAAACCGGGCTGGTTTTTCTGTGGCAGATGAGGCAGAAATTCAGCTTGAGTTTGTTGAAAACACCTGGCGTCTGAGTTATCAGCAGAAACAAAAAAAGTTTTGAAAACATTTATGACTTACTGCAGACATTGAGAAACATTGAGTTTGACAAGCGTTAAGCATTTGTTTGAGTCGTGATTTATACGAACAGGAAATTATGTCTTTGATTATCCCATCTATCCCACCATTTGATGAAAAGCTGCTGAGGCAGCGCAGGCGCGCCAGGCAAGTTTGACCAAGCCTTTGGGTTCCCTGGGCAAGCTGGAAAGGCTGGCTGTGCGCTTAGCCGGTATGACGGACAAAGTTCGTCCGCGGTTTGAAAAGAAAGCGCATATCATAATGGCTGCCGACCATGGCATCGCCAAAGAAGGTGTGAGCGCTTATCCACAAGAGGTGACCCCCCCGCAGATGGTCTTAAACTTTCTTAGCGGTGGCGCGGCGGTGAATATCTTCGCGCGCATGGCAAATGCAGAGTTGACCGTGGTGGATATCGGCGTGGCCTATGATTTTGGTGGTGTGGAAGGCTTGCTTGACCGCAAAATCGCTATGGGCACACAAAATATGCTACATGGGTCGGCGATGAGCCGCGAGCAAGCGGAACTATCCATTCAAATCGGTATGGATGTGGCCAACGACCTTATCGATAGTGGCGCGCAGTTACTGGGTATTGGCGAGGTCGGCATCGGCAACACCACGCCCAGCGCGACGATTATCGCTATGCTCTCCGGGAAACCGGTAGCGGAAGTGACCAGTCGTGGCACGGGTTTGGATGACCCCCCCGGCCTGGCGCATAAAATCAAAGTGATTGAGGCGATTATTGAACGCCATAAAGATGACTGCGGTGACCCCCCCATCGCGATGCTGGCGAATGTGGGTGGTTTTGAACTGGGTGGTATGGCGGGCGTAGTTTGGCAGCGGCATCCCGACGCGTACCGGTAGTGGTTGATGGCTATATTGCCGGCGCGGCGGCGCTGATTGCGATTGGTCTGGCACCGGAAGCACAAAAGTACCTGATTGCGTCGCATGAATCTGCTGAACCCGGCGCGGAAATTTGCACCCAGCTTTTGGGTCTGGAAGCTTTGTTTGACCTGAACTTCAGACTGGGCGAAGGCACCGGGGCAGTGCTGGCTTTTCAACTGGTTGAAGCGGCGGCGCGCATTCAAGACGAAATGGCGACTTTTGACGAAGCAGGTGTTGACGAAAACTATGAAATCTCTGCTTGTTGCCATCGGTTTTCTCACCACCATTCCTGTGCCCCCCCAAATCGGTGAATATGAGCCTGACGCGCTTGGGCGCAGCACGGCATGGTTCCCGATAGTGGGTTTGCTGATTGGAGGGCTGGTCGCTGGCGCGTATTATGGCTTAAGTTTTATCCTGCCTGCGCCACTTGTGGCGGTGTTTGTCACGATACTTTGGGTGGCTTTGAGCGGGGGGGCTTGCATTTGGATGGGCTGGCAGATAGCTTTGACGGGCTTTTGCCGTCGGTGGCGCGTGAAAAAGGTTGAGCATTTAAAGGACGTTCACTTGGGCGCTTTTGGTGTAATGGGACTTGTACTGGCACTCTTGGCCAAGGCTGTTTTACTTTTCAGCTTGCCTAAAGAGCAGCTTTTCTTCGCGATACCTTTGGCAGCGACCACGGGACGTTGGGCCTTGGTTTTGGCCGCGTTGCAACCTTCCGCGCGACCGGGTGGTTTGGGCGACATGACCAAACAAGGCATGCGAAAAGCAGCTGGCTGCTTGCGGCATTGCAGATGCTGGTCATGCTGGCGGTGGCAGTTTTTTTCGGCAAGTGGCAGGCTCTCATCGCGTTTGGGGTGGCTCATTTGCTTATCTGGTGGGTCTTTGTGAGCGCGCGCAAAAAGCTGGGCGGTCTCACTGGCGATATCTTTGGTTTGTGCGCGGAACTGAGCGAACTGGCTGTTTTGAGCGTCTTTTGCCTGACAGTTTTTTTGAGGTTTTATGGAGAATATTAATTTTCGAATTGGAACGACATCATATATTATTCCGGATGATATTATCCCCCAACGTGCGCTATTTGGGTGGCAAGACAGATGACATTGAGCTTGTTCTGTTCGAGGTAGACGATGGGCCGAGTAACTTGCTGACCCCCGCGCAACAGGCGGCGCTGGCATCGCTGGCACAGCAGAATGGCATGACTTATACCGTGCATTTGCCTTTGGATTTGAACCTGGCTGAAGATGCCAGCTTACGCGATGTATCTTTTATAAAAGCCAAAAAGGCGATTGACTGCACCCTCGGTCTGGAACCCTGGGCTTACATTTTGCACCTTGAAGGGCGCGAGCGTTTGGCGGGTAAACAGAGCAAAGCGGATTGGCTGAAAAGGCTGAACTTTCGCTCAATCAGCTTAGCGAATGGGTGGGGGGGACCCGCGTCTTTTGGCAATTGAAAATCTTGATAATTATCCAGTTGATTTTATCGATGATGTATTTGAAGGAACCGCGTTTAGCCGATGTATTGATATCGGGCATCTCTGGCTTGAGGGGGGGCACGACGCGGTAGCCTATCTCGAAAAACACATTCACCGCGCCCGGGTTTTGCATATTCATGGCGTGGCGGAACGCGACCATAAATCGCTGATGCATGTGAGCCTTGATGAGCTTAAACGGGTGCTAAATGTCATTCATCAGTCGGGTTTTGATGGCGTGATGACGATAGAAGTTTTCAATGAGGAAGATTTTAGCAGTTCAATAACGCAGATCAACCTGGCTTTGGCACAACTGGGGGGGCTTAGCTGGCAGGCGCAATCAGGCGAAAGTGCCAAACCCGCCAAGTATCACCGCGACCTTTACGAAAGCAGGGGGGCTGAAATGAGCGCGAATAAAGAGCTGGTATTAGTGCTGGGTGGCGCGCGCAGTGGAAAATCGGACTGGGCGCAAAGTCAGCTTGAAACCTGCGCGCGGGACGTGCTTTTGTGGCGACGGCTACCGCGGGCGATGAAGAAATGCAGAGCCGCATTCAAAAGCACCGTGCCAGCCGACCCGCGCACTGGAAAACGCTTGAAGCTCAGCTGAACGTGGGGGGCAGGCGATTGTAGCAGCCAGGCCACAGGGCTGGGTTTTGCTGGATTGTGTAACCATGCTGGCGAGCAATGTCTTGTTTAGCTTGCCGGAACCCGTTGTTGAGATGGATTATCAAAATGCGATGCAGGCAGAGATTGAGGCTTTGATTGATGCCTGGCACAAGCAGGACGCGAGCTGGATGGTCATCTCCAACGAAGTCGGTTTGGGGCTTGTGCCACCCAACGCGCTTTCACGTTACTATCGCGATGAGTTAGGGCGGGCTAATCAGAGCCTGGCAAAAGTCGCCACAAAAGTTGTCTTTATGGTGGCGGGCATTCTGATGGTAATCAAAGAACTGTAAAAAGTGCAAGTGAAGCAAATCTCTTGTACAAATCGTTTGCTTCACCTGCTTATACTTTTGACAAACTTTTCTTAGGGTATCAAAAACTCCAGCTGTATTGCTTCACTTAGATGAAAGTCAATGCTTGTAATAACCAGGCTTCCATCTGTGAGATTAATGACATCTGAAAAGCCTACATTGACCGTGAATTTTTTTATGTCTATTTGTGAAATATCCATGTTTCTTAGTTTTCGTGGAACAAGGTCAAACTTTCTACTTGACTGTCGGAGTGAACAATGAATGACAAATGGCTTCCATCAGTTGTTTTGAAAAACTGATTTCTGACAGAGACATTCTTATTCCATTGATATTGATATCAAGTGTATATTCTCCAGGTTGCTCAGAATTAGAGATGATTGAATCGGGTAAAACGATTTTTTTTCATCTGTAAACACTCGCGCGGTTAGTCCATTGAAAGCAAGGTAATATTTACCGCTAACCAAAGGCTGAGTAGTCTTTAAGCCCCCCCATGGCAACCACATATCGGTGCTTGTTGGTATATCATCCTGTGTGTTGAAATAGCTTGTTTGAATAATATTCCCATTTTCATCTTTCAATTCAACTGAAAGAGGTGAAAACCGCGGCATTTTCGCTGATTCATCTGCCCAATAAATGCGACCTAATAGAATTGTGCCATCCTGTTCTTGTATCATGTGATGAATTTCCGCGCGATACAATTCTTCAAAATGGATAAAGAGAGTTTCATCTTTTATTTCCGTTGGCAAAACCGGAACTTCCTCGTCGATTGGCTTGCTTGAATAGGTCAATGGGGGGGCTGGAAGATATGGGGGGGTCGTTTGAATATCAATAACTGGTAGTGCAAAATCAGGGTCAGTTATTTCTTTAAAAACAATCGGTATAGTAATGTTATTTGGGCTTAAATCAGGATTAGCAAAAGGTGTGTGGCTCAAACTTAAGGTTGCTCTGCTTAAGTTTTTATCAGTTGCTAGAAAAACAAGTTTTATTTCGTAGCCTGAATCACCATTCCAACGGGCACTCTTTTCTTGCAACTCCAATGCGTTTGTTTGGTTGATTTCAAGCGAATAAACAACTTCAGGAAATCTGGAGTGTTCATCTGATGTGAAGAGCATTTCTTCTGTCAGTCCTTTTACTTCCAGGAGCAAAGTAATGCTTTGGCCTGTAGCGACACCTTTAGAGACCTGAAAAGAGACGCCTTCCATTAATGTTGCTTCTTGGGGGGGATTAACGATATAGTTGCCAGGTTCTGTTTGTGTTATGCCGATGCCTGGTATAAAAGAAAGAAACGCGCGAATGCCACTAACGATTTTCGGATTTAAGAAAACCAAGGCGATAGCTGCTACAACGGTCAGAGTTATTAAGGCTGGTTTTAATTTTAGAGAGAAAAATCTTGCTTGTGTACTTTTTCTCAAAACAGCTGAATTTAACTCTGATCTCAAACGATATTTGAATCCATTATTTGGTACGGGTTCATCCATAGCCAAAGCAATAGTTTTTTTCTAATGGTATGTTTTCAATTGTGTTCATTTTTCATTCTCCACAAATTCCTTTATTCTTTCTAAAAGCCGATAGAAATGCTTTTTTTGTGGCTGATTCAGATTTTCCAATAAGTATGCTTATTTCTGAAAACTTTAATTCCGCAACGAAGCGTAGTCTCAAAATTTCTTGACTTAAATCTGAATCCTCCAGGATAAATTGCCGAACTTTAGAAATTCTTTCCTTTTCAATAGCATTTTGTTCAGGAAGAGATTCTGTTGAAGGTACATATTCGAAATCTTCAATGGCAGGTTGAGATGGCGTTCGCAATTGTCTGTAAACAGATTTGTGCAATTTTATACATCCAGGCGCGGAAATAACCTTTGTGCTTATATTTATTAAAGTTCTTTAATATAGTGAAAACAGTTCAGAAGTTAAATCTTCAGCGATTTCGCGGTTTTGAACTCTGGATAAAAAGTATTTATAAGCCTGGTCAACATATTTATCATAGAGTAAAGGAAAGTTCCTTATATCTTGTTTAACCAACAACACTATTTCCTCTTCGCTGTTGATTTCTGTTGAATCTGCTGTTTGTTTATCAGACTGCATTCTCACTCCTGTCGAGATACCTCACTTAATTAAAGACAAAAATTTCCGAAAAGTGACAAAGAGAACAAGTTATTCAGTGTTTTTTTCGCAGGCAATCCTTTTTTTGAGCATCGATTAGTTTTTATTTACTTATTAAACGATAAATCCCCCAGCATAAAACTCTGGGGGGGATTTGTTGTTATAGTAAGCTTGTCTAAAATATCTTGTTCAACAATGGCTCAAAGAAGAGCGCGATGGTGACGACAACAATCAATAGCGTTATGCCGATCGCCAGGATGTTGGTCAGTTTGGAGTTGGTGTATTTACCCATAATTTCTTTGCTGTTAGCGAGTTTAAGCACCAGGATGAGTAAAACGGGTAAAAGCATAGCGTTCAAGGTTTGCGAAAGAATCATCATCTGGAAGAGTGGCGCGTTTGGAATAAGCACCACCAGTGAGCTGATAGCCATAATCGCAATGAGCATGCCATAGAATACAGGCGCTTCTTTCACCTTGCGGTTGAGCCCACGTTCAAAGCCGTATGCTTCGCAAAAGGCGTAGGTGGTTGACAGGGGGGGCAAAACCGAGACAGCCAACAACGACGCGCCCAGGAGCCCAACCGAGAACAAAATGCTTGAAGCCTCCCCAGCCAAAGGTTGCAGTGCCAGGGCAGCATCTTTGGCGTCGTTTACCGCGACGCCGTTTACATAGAGCGTGGCCGCGGTAACGATGAGGATAAAGGCTGAGATGACATTGCCCCCCCAGGCAGAACCAAAGCTGACATCCAGGCGCGTGTAGCGATATTCTTTCATATCAACACCGCGGTCAGCTACCGAAGCTTGCAGGTAGTAAATGGCCCAGGGGGGTAATGGTAGTACCGATGACAGCCAGCATCGTGACCAGGAAATCTCCATTAAGTTCAATTTGGGGGGCGGATGATGGCTTGTCCGATGGCTGCCCAGTCGGGTTTGACGGTAAAACAGCCACGACATAACTGAGCGACGCCAAACACAAAACCAAAAGCACGCGCTCAACATACTTATATTCCGCCTTGAGCACGATAAAAGTCATCACAACCGCGGCAATCGGTACGCTGATGTAACGGCTGATGCCAAAGAGTTCACCCGCCGCGGCAACACCAGCGAACTGCGCGACGGTGGTGGCAAGGTTGGCAATGATTAACAACAACATAGCCAGGGTGGAAATCTTCACACCGAAGCGTTCGCGAATAAGATCGGCGGTGCCTTTACCGGTCACGGCACCCATGCGCGCTGCCATTTCCAGGATGACAACTTCGCCGATTGTAATCACGAGGATAACCCAAATCAGTTTGTAGCCATAGGTCGCGCCAGCTACTGAATAGGTTGCGATGCCAGGTGCGTCGTTATCTGCACTGGCGGTTATTAAACCCGGACCAAGAATGCTGAGCAAGAAAATGAATTTGCTAAGCCATACCGGGCGTTTTTTTCTTGATAGTGTCCTTCATTTTATGCTCCTTTCGTTATTTTCCTGCGAATCTGGGCAGGCGTTTCTTCCACGCGGTGGGCAGGACGGTGTCCAGCGCGTCGTCAACGGTGACGATGCCCAACATTTTATGACTTTCGGGGTCAATGACCGGGATAGCCATGAGATCATACTTCGCCACCAAATAAGCGGTTTCGTTTTGGTGGGTCAGGGGTTCAACATGCACAACGTCATCATCCGCCCAGTCCTGTAGAGACTTATCAAGTGGTGCGGTAACAAGGTCGCGCAAGCTCACCACGCCTTCCAGTTTTTCATCATTGTCCAAAATGTAGAGATAGTACATAAACTCATCTTCTTTGGCTTCTTCGGATGTGCGCAGATGGGTGAGTGCTTGCTCGACGTTAAAATCACCTGGAACCCAGGCAAACTCGGTGGTCATGATGCCTCCGGCGCTGTTTTCGGGGTAAGCCAACAATTGACGGATTTCAATCTCGTCTTCGTCTTCCATCAGGCTGAGCAGTTGTTCGCTGTGTTCGTCGTCGAGTTCTGCCAAAGATCAGCGGCTTCGTCGGGGTCCATTTCTTCGAGCACATCCGCGGCGCGTTCGGGGGGGTCCATGGCGGCCAAAATAGCCTGTTGCACTTCAAATGAACTTTGCTCGAGTGTGTCGGCAAGAATTTCATCATCAAAACCCTGCAACAAGGCTTTACTGGTATGGTGGTCTAAGTCATCAAGAATGGCAGCGATATCTACCGGCTCCATTTGCACCAGACGTTCCTGGGATACTTTCAGGCGTAAGGGGGTCGTCGTGTTCAATACTGGCAACATCTTCCCAGGCGATAATTTGGCTTGTGAGCTTGAAATTAAAGGTTTTAGCAAGGAACTTGGCGGCAGTATCTAAACCCAAACGACGTAAGAGCCGCGTATGCCAACATCCACACCGGTGACCAGAAACTGTTGATTCTTGCGCGCGATGACCACATCGTTGACACGCACCAGGCGTTTGCCTTCGGTATCCACAATTTGCTGGTCGAGCACACGCTTTTGAGATGCAGTTCATGACCATGAGGCTGATAGTCAGAAAGTTCGCGCTGGTCAACGCTTAGCGCGATGGTTGGCCAAAGCGTGGCGATGAGCTCGCCTTTAATCAGACGCACGTCGCTATTGTTTTTCTTGAGCAAAATAGCGTCAATGGGGGGGCATGGCTTGATCGGTGTGGCTAACAAGGATATCTTCCACTTGTCCAACGACATGCCCAAAAGCGTCCCAGACTTTCTGGTTTAACAAGTTGCTTAAATAGATCATAAGTCACCTCTTAGTATATGTATTTGTGGAAGAGAACCACGGCGTTTGCTATTCCCCCCCTGTAAACCGACCGTGGTAAGAAGGCTTACAGCGGATTAGCAAATACTTGCAGGCTCTGGCGAGTCGTCAGAGCCGATGGTTTCGCTTCCGATTGCTGTTAGTGTTTCCTTAAAACTACGCATAACTTAAATAGTCTACCATAAAACGTATGGAAATGTTG
>JMBX01000275.1_pt1 | contig 13590 bp, 26 predicted proteins | sample 616521 | NCBI WGS metagenome assembly JMBX01 (sample SAMN02727906, study PRJNA239997) | anaerobic digester metagenome | biome: anaerobic digester; isolation source: mesophilic anaerobic digester inoculated with municipal waste water sludge... | place: Germany: Bielefeld University, CeBiTec ...
AATTGCTAATAATTTGATTTTTGTATCTAAATAGCTATTCTAAAATGTTCCTTATTTAAAACCTCATTTCATCCATTAATAAATTTACTAAAACTAAAGGCGAATTAATCCTTATTTTATCATGTGCTCCCCCCCATCTATTCAATCTTTTGCCTATTTCTATAGTAGCCAAAATTTGGGCAGCTTTACACTTCCCTATACCTTTAATCTTGGTTAATTCTTCAAGGGTAACATCTACTAAATGGCTTAATCCTCTATTATCCATACTTATTATTCTTTGAGCTACATCAATTGCTGTATCCTCTTTATGACCTGTTCTTATTATTATAGCCAATAATTCAGCATTAGATAATGATTCAACACCATAACTATAAAGTTTTTCCCTTGGCCTCTCACTTATTGGAAGATCCTTAATGGTATAATTCTTTTCATTGTTTAATTTGTTTTCCATATAATTCACCTACTTAATTATAGTATACTTATATCAAAATGTTTATTTAACAAATGATCTAATTTAACTAGAGGCAAACCAACTACATTATTATAACATCCATTAATCCTCTCAACAAGTAATGCACCATATCCTTGAATTCCATATGCACCTGCTTTATCAAAGGGTTCCTTAGTATTAATATATCTATTAATACTATTTTTATCTAGTTTTCTAAACTTTACTAGGGTTTTTTTTCAAAATCTATAATCTTAATGTTTTTGTCTAAATTTATTAAACTAATACCTGTAATTACTACATGTTCTCTATCACTTAATAATCTTAAAATCCTGGCTGCATCTAATTCATCTTTAGGCTTTCCTAATATTTGATTATTAAAAACTACAATTGTGTCAGCACCAATTACAATATCTTCTTTATAGCCTTTGCTTACATAATAAGCTTTGTTAAAGGCAAGGGTCATGGCAATTTGCTCTGGCCTATCCTTAAAATTGATTTTTTTCAATTATTTTACTCTCAACTACTTTATGTCCTACATGGTATTTTTCTAATAATTCCCTTCTTCTTGGGGGGAAGAAGATGCTAATATAATATTGTTCATTAAATACATCCTTATTTTTCAAATAATATTTTAAAGCTTTTTTTAAATTTTTAACTATATATATGGAAGCTAGTCCTACAAAATATCCTGTAAACAAACTAGTTAGCATTAAAAAAAAGGCAAATATGTATATATTCTTAAATTATTCATCATAAGACTAGCAACAGTTACCTGAGCAAAATTGTGAAATAATGCGCCTATTATACTAATACCAATTAAACTAAATATATTATGAAAATATTTATAAGCTAAATACATTGCAATACAACTCAATATAGCACCTGATATACTATAAATAAAACTAGATACACTTCCAGTTATTAGCATAAGAATAATACTCTTTAAGGCTGAAACTACTAATCCTTCTTTAAAACCAAATACAACTAAAGTAACTAAAACAACCATATTTGACAAACCAAGTCTGGCACCAGGCACCATAATTGGCAATGGAATCGCTGATTCTAACACACTTAATCCTAAACCTACAGATACAATTATAGATAAAAAAAACTATTTTATTTAATTTCTTCATAAAAAAAACCTCTTCCTAATGATTCATTATGTCTATTTCATTATCCTTTTCCATTCCTTTTATTTCAATTACTAATTTATTAGGCAAACATACTATGGTTTCTCCTATATTAGAAATATATCCTTGTTTAACATCAATTTTATCAGGACAACTAGCTTCAATAACCCTTACTCTTTCATCACCTATTTCAATTAAATTATAACCATATTCCGTTTCAATGGGAATAGTATTGCCTACGATATTCTTATCAAAAATTATTTTCTTAATTTCCTTACCATTTACTTGAACACTTATATATTTACTACTATTAGAGAATCCTTGTTTTTTTTAATAAATCCTAATGATATAAATGTTAAAATCACAACAAAAACAATTAAAAACTTATCTCCTTTTGTCAATATAATCACCTTTCATTAAAGAAAACTATGTTAATAGTTTAGTATACATTTATATAAGCTAAATGCCAAAATATTATACATAAAAATCACTAAATAATCCTAGGTAAAGTAATCATTTCTACCTAATTCTACTCTTTATAGTTTACCATTAATAATTTTTATTTACAAGTTACAATTCCAAAAAAATAATAGAGCCTAAAAGGCTCTATTATTAATTAGCTGTAGCTTCTTTTTTTACTTGTGTATATAGCTTTTGTAGGACATTTTTCTTCACATATTCCACAATTTGTACATATATCATAATTAATTTTCGCCAAATTGTTTTCAAAGGTAAATGCATCTACTGGACAATTTCTAACACATAGTCTACATCCTATACAACCAATAGTACAATTTCCTCTTACTTCTTTACCTTTATCTTCACTCTTACATTTAACTATATACTCATTATCATAAGGCACCAATTCTATAATTTTCTTTGGACAAACTTCTATACACTTCATACAAGCTGTACATTTTTCTTTATTTATTACAGCTATGCCATTTACCATATCAATGGCATCAAATTGGCATACATCTTGACATGTACCACATCCTAAACAACCATAGGAACATGATTTACATCCATCTGCTAAATCTATTTGTACCCTACAATCTTCTATTCCGTCATATTCATATTTTTCTTTTGCTTTATCTTTATCACCTTGACATAAAACTACAGCAACATTTCTTTCCACATTAGCAGCATTTAATCCCATGATTTCTGCCACTTTGTCTGCTACTTTTTGTCCACCTATAGGGCATGAATTAACCGGTGCCCTACCTTCAGCTATAGCTGTTGCTAAACCTTCACAACCTGGAAATCCACATGCACCACAATTGGCACCAGGTAAAGCATCTAGTACTTCACCTATTTTAGGATCCACCTTTACAGCAAAAGCTTTGGATGCTATAGATAATAGAACACCAAATAATAATCCTAAACCACCTAATACTAATATTGGATAAATTATATTCGTCATTTTCCTACCTCCTAAACTAATCCACTAAAGCCTAAAAAGGCTATGGACATCAGTCCTGCAGATATTAGTGCAATAGGAAAACCTTGTAAAGCTTCAGGAATATCAGCTAACTCTAGTTTTTCCCTAACGCCAGATAGCAATATTAAAGCCAAGAAAAATCCTAATGAAGCACCAACAGCATTTGTTAATGTTTCAATTAAGTTATATCCCTCTTGGATATTTAATATAGTAACACCTAAAACAACACAGTTAGTTGTAATAAGTGGTAAAATACTCCCATTGCATTATATAAAGTAGGACTTAATTTTCTTATTGCTAATTCAACAAATTGTACCAATGATGCTATTACTAAAATAAACACTATTGTTTGTAAGTACTGTAAACCTAATAAATCTAATATTAATTTTTGTATAAAATAAGTAATTGCAGATGCTAGTGTTATTACAAATGTTACTGCTACACCCATTCCAGTGGCAGTTTCCATTTTATTTGATACACCTAAGAAAGGACATATCCCTAAGAATCTAGCAAATACATAGTTGTTAACAAATATAGTAGATATTAGTATCGTAAATAAGTTCACTTAGTTTCCCTCCTCTTTTCTAATTAGTTGCTTTTTTTCTTTGAAAGAGAATTAAAAATTGCCACTATAATTCCCAATGCAATAAATGCACCTGCTGGAGCAACAAATACTGCTGCCGGTTGAAATTTATCGCCGAATACATTTATTACAAAATCTGTACCAGCAAATAAAGTTCCCGATCCAATAACTTCTCTTACAGTAGCTAATATTACTACTGCTAAAGTATACCCTAATCCATTTCCTAACCCATCTATTACTGATGGAATAACTTTGTTTTATATGCAAAGGATTCTGCCCTTGCTAATATTACACAGTTTACAACTATTAAAGGTATAAATATACCTAATGATTCATATATAGGTTGAGCAAAGCTTCATAAACATTTCTACTATAGTTACAAAAGTAGCTATAACAACTATAAAAGCAGGTATACGAATCTTTTTAGGTATGAAATTTCTTAATAATGATACTACAAGATTTGAACCTACAAGAACTGCTATAACTGCCATCCCCCCCATGGAAAAGGCATTTACCATTGTATTGGTAACTGCTAGTACTGAACACAGTCCTACTAATTGTACCAATACAGGATTGTTTTTAATAATACCATCTTTTAATATATTTGATAGTTTCAATGTTTCCACCTCCACTTATTTAGTTAGTTTGATAAATAATTAATAAATGCGTCCCTAGCACCATTAACTCCACTTAGAACACCATTAGTTGATATAGTTGCACCTGATATAAGTTGTACTTCATTTTCAGCTGAAGGTGCACTTACTGCAACTAATTCATTTTCAGCACTTTTATCTATAAAAGAACCTGAAAAATCTTCTTCTTCTATTTTTGTTCCAAGACCTGGTGTTTCACTATTACTTACAACTTTAATTCCAGCTAATTTACCATCTAAATAAATACCCGTTATAGCAGTAATATCTCCACCATAACCTCCTGATACTGTTTTAATGCATAACCTATTACTTCTCCCCACTTAAAGCCTCATGGACTTCTGTTACAAACTTATTGTTAGATTTAATTTCTTCTTCTAAGGCTTCATCTATAGTCTCAAAGTCTTCTGCATCTGGGAATATTTCCATTAATGCACCAAAACTTCCTTGTTTTTCAATTTCTGCTATTATTGGAGCTGTAAAACTATTTGATACTGCCAATACTCCTCCTGCAACAGCAGTAATTATTAAAAGAATTAATCCTAGTTTAATTGTTTCGTTCATTTATTTTACCTCCCCAAATACTTTTGGTTTTGTAAATTTCTCAATTACTGGGGGGTTGCTACATTCATCAATAATATAGAATAAGATACACCCTCTGGCATACCACCTTTAACTCTAATTAATGCAGTTAAAATGCCTGCACCAATAGCAAATATAATTTTCCCTTTTGGGGGGTAATTGGAGATGTTGAATAATCTGTTGCCATAAAGAATGCACCTAAAATTAATCCTCCACCTAAAACATGATAAAGAATTAAGTCTGGAGCAACTCCAAGTAAAAGTAACATTATACAAGTAGTACCAATATAAAATACCGGAATTTTCCATTCAATTACTTTTCTAATTAACAAATAAGCTGCACCAATCAATAAAAGTATTGCAGATGTTTCTCCCAATGATCCTCCAATTTCTCCAGTTAGCATTCTAGTTATTGATGGAAGAGCGGTACTGCCTTGTTTCATAATGGCTAATGGTGTAGCACTAGCAATTCCATCAGGATTTATGTAGTTAGACATAATTGATGGCCATGATGCAACTAATGCAGCCCTTGCTGCAAGTGCAGGGTTCATAAAGTTTGAACCAATACCACCAAAAAAATTCCTTAACTATTATAATCGCAAATCCTGCTCCAAATACCGCAATCCACCATGATGCATTAGCTGGTAAATTAAATGCTAACAAAATACCAGTAACAACTGCACTTAAATCACCAATTAATATATCTTTCTTAAATAATTTTTGTGTACCAGCTTCAAATAATACAGCTGAAACTACAGATATTAAAATAAGTTTTAAAGCGGATAATCCAAAATAATATATGCTTCCAATCATAGCTGGAGTTAAAGCAATTATTACATCTAACATTATCCTCCTAACAGATTCATTAGATCTTAAATGAGGTGCCCAAGACATAGTTAAGGCATCATCAAGAACTACAGAATCCTTGTTTGGATCTAAAACTTTACCTTCCATTCTTATTCCTCCTTCGATTATGATTTCTTTCTTTTTGCTTTTATTTCTTTCTTAGCATGTGCAATAGCCTCTGTTAGTGGTCGTTTAGATGGACAAATATAAGAACAACTACCACATTCTATACATGATAATGCATGTAATTTTTCAGCATCCTCGAATCTATTCATTAAGGAGTATGCACTAATAAATAAGGGTTCCAAAAATACAGGACATACTTCCACACATTTACCACATTTTATACAAGGAAGTACTTTTTCTGGTTTTACTTCTTCTTCTGAAAGCACTATAATTCCTGCAACACCTTTAGTAATAGGAGTATCTAATGAAAATTGAGTATATCCAGTCATAGGGCCACCAAGGACTATTTTACCTGGTTTTCCATTGAAACCACCACATTGTTCTATAAGATCTTTTATTGGTGTTCCAATTTTAACTAATAAGTTTTTGGCTCCTTAATACCATTACCGGTAACAGTTACTACCCTTTCATATAATGGTTTGCCTTTTAATACAGCTTCAGCTACTGCAGCTGCTGTACAAACATTATTTACTAATGTGCTCACATCTTTACAACGTCCACCTTCAGGGACAACTTTATTACAAATGGTATCTACCATTCTATAGGAGTCTCCTTGTGGGAACTTAGTTTTTAAAGAAATAACTTCAATTTTATCATCATCTTTAGTTAATTCCCTTAGGGTATCGATTGCATCTTTTTTTATTATCTTCTATGCCTATGTAACCATTTTTAGCATCGAAGTATTTCATAATAATTTCTAAGCCAGAAACTATAAGCTCTGGACTTTCCAACATTACCCTGTGGTCTGATGTTAAATATGGTTCACATTCTGCCCCCCCATTTAAGATAACAGTATCGATTATTGAATCTTCTCCAGTAACCATTTTAGAATGTGTTGGAAATGCTGCTCCTCCCATTCCTACAATTCCTGCTTCTCTAATGATCTCTACTATATCTTCTTTAGATAAATCCTCTAACTTAGTTTTTGGCTTAACTGATTCATGTATTTCATTTAAACCATCTGACTCTATAACTACACAATCCACTCTATATCCGTCATGGGTATATAATTTTTCTATACCTTTTACAACTCCAGAAACACTAGAATGAATAGGTGCAGACAGGGATACATCAGAGTCACCAATTTTTTTGCCCAACTTTTACAGTATCTTTTGCCTTTACTAATGCTTTACATGGTGTACCCACATGTTGGTGCAGAGGAATATAAACTATTTCTGGTTCTTTTGCTTTCTCAATAGCTTTATCTTTTGTGAGTTCCTTTTTATCTGCCATATGAATTCCACCACTAAAAGTGAGATTGTCAAGTCTCATTATTATTCCACCTCTTTATCATATTGTAGTTTTATATAAATAATTAAGCACAATTATAGTGCTTAACGCCATTTATTATTATAGCATTAATTGTTAAAAAAAGTACACAAGTTAGGAGTAAAAGGGGATAAATTCTTGAAAAATTTAAAATTAAAAACAAAATAGGTAATATAGATATATATATTATATATAATAAAATTAGATAGACAACTTTTAAATAAATGGTGCAGAGGAAGGGACTCGAACCCTCACAGTATTTCTACTATACGCCCCCCTCAAACGTACGTGTATACCAATTCCACCACCTCTGCACGTTGTGCTATCTAATATTATAAACCTTTCACCACTTTTTCAAGTGGTCATTATTGTAATTCTTCTGGTATAAAGCACTTTTCAAGACCTTTATAAAGCTTGAAAAAAACTTGGTTCTAATGGTCCTAAAACCTTTGTATCTACTAATAAACCCCCTATTTTTGAAAAATAAGCTAACATATGGTAAATCATCAACTATAAATTCTTGTAGATTTTTATAGTGTTGCATTTTTCTTCTATATTACTACTATATATAGTTTCTAAAATTAAGTTATCCATGTTTTCATTGCTATATTTAATAAATTTTCCCGTCTATTATTTTAGAACTATGAAACATGGAAAATAACTCTGGAGTAACAGAAGTTTGCCATCCTAATAAATTATATCAAAATCTCCCTTCTCCAACTTTAAATTAATATCATTCCATTGTTTTAAAATCATATCTTCGCCTATATTTTCTCTAAAATCACTTTCAAATTCTAAATTAATCTCAATACCAAGTTTTTTTTAAATATTCAGCAACTAGCTCTGCTACTTTAAATCTATAAACATTATATGAATTTGTTATTAAACCAAAGGATAATTTATTCCCTTCTTCATCCTCTAATATCCCATCATCATTCATATCCGTAAACCCAGCTTCTTTTAAGATTTCTTTAGCCATATCTACATTATATCCATAGATATTAGCTTCTGGGGGGGAAATAAGATAGGAATTGGGATGAATAGGTACATCTACTTGTGTCCCATGACCTAAACTTGCCTTTTGAATGATAGCTTGTCTATCTATACCATAATTAATTGCCTTTCTTATGGCTTGTCCTTTATCACCGCTAAACAACTCATTGTTGAAATTAAACCCTAAAAATTCATAGTTAGGAGATATGTATTCTAAAACCTTTATTCTATTATTTTGCCTATATTTATCCCAATCTACTCCTATAGTTGAAGCAAAGCTAATTTGTCCTGTTTCAAAAGCTGTTAAAATCAATTTTTCATCTTCTAGGACCCTACCAATTACTTTCTCTATATATGGAATACCATCCCAATAATTTATATTTCGCTCTAAAGTAACTGTTTAAATTTTTCATAATTTGCAAACTTATAAGGTCCAGTACCAATTGGAATATAATTTTCATATTTTGAAGCATTTATATAAGAATTTGTTATACTCCCTTCATAAAATACATGTTTAGGAATTATCGGAAATGTTAAAGCTTCTAAATTATTACTATATTTTTTTATCAAAATGGATTTCCATATTTTTGTCGTCAATAACATTTGTTTCTATTGCCTTATTTATATTTATAGATTCCATGGGATTTAACAGACTATCAAAGGCTTTACCATAAGTCCCTTCACTACCTATATATTTTATTACATCTAGTGTAAAGCTTATATCTTCACAAGTTAATTCTGCCCCCCCATCATGCCATTTTATATTGTCTTTAATTTTTATGTGTATACTTTTTCCTTCATTATATATATTATATTCATCAACTAAGATAGGCACCGGTTCTAAATTTTCATTAAAATCAAAAAGACTTTCAAATATAAGTTTACTAAATTGGTAGTAATAATAGTTATCTGTTAATAAGGGATTTAAGGTATTAAAATTAGTTAGTGGCAACAAAACTTCTCCTCCCTCTATAGGAGTTTCAGCTGATATATTTGTTTCCTCTATACTTTCCTGCTGACTATTTATATTAATATTGATTTTATTTCCACAACCTATAGCTAAAACTATTACTAATACTATTGATAAAGATAAAAGTATATGTTTACTTAAACTCATTTGTTGCCTCCTTACTTACGATATAAATCTTTTCTTTAAAGTTTTTTCTAATATAGTTAATAAAATCAAAATAATTGAAACTAATATCGTCGAAACTATACATATATTTACTATATATGATTTTATAAATCTTATAATTAAGTTTTACCTTTTTTTAAATATTCTTCCGTTTCTTTAAAAGGGATTTTATCTAAGTTTATTCCATCGGTAGAATATCTTTTATCTAGTCTCCATTTTTGTACATTGCCACTTCCTCCATTATAAGCCACTAAAACTAAGTCCAAATTATTTTCAAATTCAATATTTAATTTATTTAAATACCAGGTGCCTATTTGTATATTAATCTCTGGATCAAATAGCATTTCATTACTATATGAGTCTATACCTAATTCTTCGCTGCCCCCATTGTCCTGTCTTAGCTCCTATTTGCATTAATCCTTTAGCCTCTTTAATGGAAACTGCATTTTTATCATATTTACTTTCTACATTTATAATTGCAGCTACTAGAAAAGGGTCTAATCCATATTCTTCAGAATATTTATTTATATATTCCTTATATCCTAAAGGGTATAAAGATAAAATCACTATACTTAAAATAATAAAAGTACTAATATTAAAAATAGTCTTCCTATGAATTTTTATCCACTTCAAAAAAAACACCCCTCCAAGTTACTCTAATTCTCTTATTGCTATATCAATTTTTTCTCTAATCTAGAAATATCTCCTCTGTTATCAATTATTCTAGTTGCTTGTTTTACTTTGTCTTTCATAGGAATTTGTGTTTTAATCCTTTTCTTCGCCTCATTAATATCAATACTATTTCTCATCATTAATCTTTTTATTTGAGTGGATTCATCAACATAAATTAACCATATTTCATAAAAATCAATATTATAATTAATAAGAGAGCTATATGTCTCATATAATAATGGAATATCAACAAATACTACATCATTTTTTTTACAATATTTGTCTATATCTTCTTTAATCCTTATATATATATACGGATGAGTTATATCATTTAATTTCTTAAGAAGTGTTTCATCAGAAAAAAAACTAAATCAGCTAGTTTTTTTTCTATTAATACTTCCATCTTCTTCTAATATTGAGTTCCCAAAACTATTTATTATCTCTATATATGCAGGTTTATTAACTTCAACTACTTCTCTAGCAATTTTATCTGCATCTATAACTTTATAGCCTTTCTTAACTAAAATTGAAGATACTGTAGATTTACCAGAGGCAATACCTCCTGTTAACCCTATCAATTTACAATTAGTGTGTATCATACCAGCTATCTCCTATCTCCACATCTACTTTCAATGGTACATCTAAAATAATAGCATTTTCCATAATTTCCCTTAGTAAATTAATGACTTCTTCCTTCTCATCTACATGAGTCTCTATTATTAATTCATCATGAACTTGAAGTATTAATCGAGACTTCAGTCCCCCCCTATTTTTAACTCATTATATACTCTAACCATAGCCACTTTAATTATGTCTGCTGCAGTACCTTGGATAGGTGTATTCAATGCTATACGTTCTCCAAAGGATCTGACATTGTAATTTTTTTGCCTTTAACTCTGGAATATATCTTCGTCTATGAAGCAAAGTTTCCACATATCCTTTTTCTTTGCCTTCACTTACTATATTAGCCATAAATTTCTTAACATCTTTATAGTTTTCTAAATAATTATCTATATATTTTTTTAGCTTCTTTCCTAGAAATATTTAAATCTCTAGATAGTCCATAATCTGAAATTCCATAAACTATTCCAAAGTTAACTGCTTTCGCATTATTTCTAAGAGCTGGTGTAACTTCATCTATAGGAACATGGAAAACCTCTGATGCAGTTTTTTTGATGTATATCTATATTGTTTAAAAATGCTTCCTTCATTTTCTTATCTTCAGATATATGAGCTAATACACGCAACTCAATTTGAGAGTAATCTGCATCTACTAACTTATATTCTGGCTTATGAGATACAAAGGCCTTTCTAATTTTTCTTCCATCTTCAGTCCTTATGGGAATATTTTGTAAATTAGGTTCTGTACTAGAAATTCTCCCTGTAGTTGTTACAGTTTGATTAAAGCTAGAATGTATTCTCCCAGTCTTATTATTTATCAATTTAATTAAACCATCAATATAAGTGGATTTTAGTTTTACAATTTGTCTGTAGCGTAAAATTTTCTCAATAATAGGGTGATGATCTATTAATTTTTCTAGTACTTCAACATTTGTTGAATATCCTGTTTTAGTTCTTTTTATTACTGGTAAACCTAAATCTTCAAATAATACTTCTCCCATTTGTTTAGGGGGAATTAATATTAAATTCAGTATTTGCTAAATCATGTATTTCATTAGTAAGGGTATCTATTTCAGCTTCATATTCTTCTTTTAATTTATTTAATTCTTTTTCATTTATTTTAAATCCTATAAACTCCATATAACCTAAAACCTCTACTAAAGGTAATTCAACTTTATAATATAAATCTTCCATATTCAATTCTTTAATTTTTCTAAGCATAATAGGTTCTAATTTATACACAGTTTCCAAAGTAAATGCTATATGATTAATTCGATGTTGTTCTTCTACATCCAAAAAAACTCTTTTGCTTTTTTCCTTTGCCCAATATCATAGTTTCATCAATTCCATAATAATTAAAATACTCATCACTTAATTTGTTTATTGAATATTCACTTTGACTTGGATCTATTAAATATTGAGCAATCATAGAATCATAGCTATAGTTTTCTATTTTAATCCCTAATCTAAATAATATTATTATATCTGTCTTCAACTGATGTCCTATTTCTCTATTTCCTTATCTTCAAATATAGTTTTAAAAGATTCAATAAATTCTTTTTCTCCACTAAGTAAATCAATATAATAAGTTGGACTCTCCTCTGTTTTTATCCCTACAGAAATAATATTACTTTCTATAGAATTTAATTCATCTGTTAAAAATTTAAAAGCAAATTTTCCTTCTTTTCTAATTAAAGAAACTACTTTATTAAAATCCGTCTCTTCAATTACTTCATATTTAAATTCTTTTTTTTACTTCCTTTTCCTTTGGTACAAACTTATCTGGAATTCTATCAATTAAGCTTTTAAATTCATATTCTTCATATAGTGGAATAAGCTCTTCCCAATTTGATTCCTTTACTGTTAAATCTTCTATTTTAACATCTAGTGGAACATTAGTAATTATTTCCCCCCCTAATTTTCTACTTAGATATGCAATATTTTCATTTTCCGTAAGATTTTCTTTTAATTTTTTTTCCCCCCCTTACATTATCTAAGTTTTTATATATATTCTCTATATTATTAAACTCTTTTATTAATTTTAGTCCTGTTTTCTCTCCTATTCCTGGAACACCTGGAATATTATCAGATTTATCTCCCATTAAACCTTTTAAATCTATAAATTGTTTTGGTTCAATACCATATTCATGGATTATCTTTTGTCTATCAAATATTTCTAATTCTGTAATTCCCTTTCTAGTTAATAGGACCTTTGAGTTATCACTAGCTAGTTGTAAATAATCTTTATCTCCTGTAACTAAAATCACATTTAGATTTTTTTGCTTCACCTTCTTTAGCCAATGAACCAGCAATATCATCTGCTTCATATTCAGACATTTCTAAAGTCTTTATATTCATTGCTTTAAGTATATCCCTTATTATTGGAAACTGTTGTGCTAATTCTGTTGGTGTAGATTGCCTTGTTCCCTTATAATCTTTGTATTCTTTATGCCTAAAGGTAGGTCCTTTTTTTGTCAAAAGCTACACATATATAATCTGGCTTATATTCATCCTTTATCCTATATAACATGGTTAAAAATCCATATACTCCGTTAGTGTATATACCCTCCTTTGTTGATAAAAGAGGTAATGCATAAAAAGCTCTATGCAACAGGGAACTTCCATCTATAATCATTAATTTTTCTTTATTCATTAGATCACTCCTAGTATTAACTTCATATATTTAAGTATACCCTAAAATAGGATTTGAGTAAATAATATAAATAAAAGGACCTAGTCTAGGTCCTTTACTTACTATTTAAATTTTATTAAATTATAATCCTAAAAATATTTAAAAGTGTGAATTGTATGGTGCCGAAGGGGGGAATCGAACCCCCCCACGGTATTGCTACCATTGGATTTTGAGTCCAACGCGTCTGCCAGTTCCACCACTTCGGCATAAAACTAACAATAAATATATTATCATATAAATATTAATTAATCAAGATTTTATTTTTTTTATTCATTATTAATTTTACTTCTATTATAGAAGATAAAATAAAAGATGATTTCTATATTATTAGAAATCGTCT
>JMBX01000276.1_pt1 | contig 13503 bp, 20 predicted proteins | sample 616521 | NCBI WGS metagenome assembly JMBX01 (sample SAMN02727906, study PRJNA239997) | anaerobic digester metagenome | biome: anaerobic digester; isolation source: mesophilic anaerobic digester inoculated with municipal waste water sludge... | place: Germany: Bielefeld University, CeBiTec ...
ATGGGTTGATAGGATTTATGATGCTAATGAAATAATTAGGCAACTTAATTGGAATGGTGGGCTTCAATCAGGATTTTTCAATTCCATATTTGCTCAAAAAGGTGTATTGCAAACAACAGAAGGTTACAATTATTTAGCTATAGATGATGATGTTTATCTGTATACAGGTATGACTTCTGTAGGAGCTGATGAATCTAATGTTGGCTTTGTGCTTGTAAACATGAGAACAAAGGATACTAAATTTTATCAAGATGTCATCTGCGGAAGAGTTTTCAGCTATGGAAAGTGCTGAGGGAGCGGTGCAGGAGAAAGGATATATATCAACTTTTCCAATACTATTAAATATAGGTAATAAACCGACTTATTTTATGTCATTAAAAGATGAAGCGGGGCTTGTTAAAATGTATGCATTAGTTGATGCTGGCAATTATCAGCAGGTATCTATTGGTACAACAGTAGATAATGTGGTTAGTACTCATTTAGGCAAGGATATAACCAATCTTCAACCTGAAGCAGATGAAGAACCTACGGAGTTTTTAAATATAACGGGTAAAATCATGGGTATTGAATCTGTGGTCATAGATGGGAATACTCATTATTATTTCTTATTGGATAATAGTGATAAAATATTTATAGCTAATATTGAAGTATCAGAAAATCTGCCCTTTATAAAGATTGATGATGAAGTTAAGTATTGAATACTATGAAAAAAAACAATTTAAACCAAGTAACAAAATAGAATTAAATAAAGATAGGAAAGCCTATTCTAGTTATAAATGTAGAATAGGCTTTTATTTTTGCAATTAAGTTTTTTTTAATCCAAAAAAAACAGAAAAAAATATTCTTGAAAAAGAATCATAATTGTGGTATACTTGTAAAAATAAATTCTTTTTATTTATTAATTATCGATTAATTAAATAGGTATAGAATATATTATATCGGTAGTCTCATATAAATAAATATGTAAGAGAGTTTTTGGAAATAATGTGTGAATAGAATGAATAGTTTGAATAAAATTTATATTGCAATACTCTGGACAAAACTCCCATACTAACTGAAGATATGACTTCATATAGTGTATAGGGGGGGAGCTTTATATTTTTACAGAGCCGATTTTATTTTGATAAAAGATGTATAAAATTTTTCTGTCATATATTTGACGGAATAATTAAAATAAAAGGGGGGGGTTAAATTTAATGAAGAAGAAACTTTCAGTCCTTTTGAGCATTATCCTTTTAGTATCAATGCTCTTTACAGGATGTTCTAACTCAGATGGAGGTACAGGAGGTAAAAAGATTTTAAGATCTAATAATAGTAGTGAACCAGGCTCCTTAGATCCTCCATTGGCTCAAGGAACTCATGAGTCTTGGATATTAGAAAATGTATTTGAAGGACTTATGACTTTTGATGAAAAGGAGAGTTAGTACCAGGAATGGCTGAAGATTATGAAATCTCAGAGGACGGGCTAACTTATACCTTCACTCTTCGTGATGGTATCAAATGGTCAAATGGTGATCCAGTAACAGCTGAAGACTTTGAATTTAGCTGGAAGAGGGCTTTAGATCCAGAATTAGCTGCAGATTATGCACATATACTTTATTATATTGAAGGTGCAGAAGCCTATAATACAGGTGAAGGTTCAAGGGATGATGTAGCTGTTAAGGCTTTAGATGAAAAAAAACTTTGGAAGTAACTTTAGAATCTCCAACAGCATATTTTCTAGAATTAACTGCATTTTACACATATTTCCCAGTAAATAAAAAAAAGTAGTAGAATCCAATCCAGATTGGGCAAAAAAAACCTGAAACTCATGTTTCTAATGGGCCATTTAAATTAGTTAAATGGGAACATAATGCTAAGATTGCCATGGAAAAGAATGATTTGTACTATAATGCAGATAAGATAAAGTTAGATGGTATTGAATTGGATATTATAGAAGATCAAAATACTGCATGGCAAAAATATGAAGGTGGAGAATATGATATTCTAGTGGATATACCAACATCAGTAGTTGCACAACTTCAAGCAGAAAATGATCCTCAATTACACATAGGACCTCAAGTTGGCACTTATTATTATAATGTAAATCCAGATGTTAAACCATTTAATAATGTAAAGGTAAGAAAAGCTTTATCTATGGCCTTAGATAGGGAAACTATAGTAAAAGACATTACGCAAGGTGGTCAAATAGCAGCTGAAGGTGTGGTTCCTTATGGATTAAAGGATGAAAATGGCAAGGAGTTTAGAGATGGTGTTGGCAATTTAATCGAATATGACCCAGAAAAAGCAAAGGAATTATTAGAAGAAGGTTTAGCTGAAGAAGGAATGACCATTGAAGATTTTAATAACAGTAATTTTGTTCTTCTTTATAATACTTCAGAATCCCATAAGAAAATTGCACAAGCTGTTCAAGAAATGTGGAGAACTGCTTTAGGGATTGAGATAGGTCTTGAAAATGTTGAATTCCAAGTAAAACTTGATAGAGAAAAAGCAGGAGATTATGACATATCTAGAGGTGGATGGATAGGAGACTTTATGGATCCTATGACAATTTTAGAACTTTGGTGGTCAAAGAGTGCTTTTAATGATGTAAATTACAATAATCCAGAGTATGATGCATTATTAGATGAGGCAAAATCAACAATAGATCAAAATATTCGTATGGAAGCTATGAGGAAAGCAGAGAAGATGGTAATGGAAGATATGCCAGTTATTCCAGTATACTTCTATACTCAACCATATGTTTTAAGGGATGGAGTAGAAGGTGTTGTTAAGGTTCCTATAAGATATCCAGTAATAACTTATGCTGATATAACTAAATAGTTTAAAAATATCTGGGACAGTACTAGTACTGTCCCAGATAAAATAATAATGTATGATTTAATCTAATGTTTATTTAATAAATTTAAAGAGCTAATTTATACACATATGAGCATTGGTTTTTATATTTAATATATAGAAAAGGGGAGGTAATATGAGTAAATACGTTATAAAAAGACTTGCAATGGCTATAGTTACTTTATGGGTAATAATTACTATTACTTTTATTTTAATGCACTCTGTCCCTGGGGGGGACCCATTTGCTAATGAAAACAAAAGAATACCTGAGGCAGTTTATCAAAATTTGTTGAAAAAAATATGGATTAGACAAACCTTATAGTCAGCAGTATTTAATGTACTTAAAGAATATTGCTAGAGGGGGGGATTTTGGAGAATCCATGAAATCCAATACTGAAACTGTAAATGAAATGATTGCAAGGGGGATTTCCTGTTTCTGCTTCATTGGGATTACAGGCTCTTCTTATAGCTTTGATATTTGGGCCTGCTCTTGGTGCAATAGCAGCACTATATCAGAATAAATTTCCAGATTATATTTCTATGATTATTTCTATTGTAGGTGTTTCTGTACCTAGCTTTGTAATGGGAACTTTCTTAATTCAATTTGTTGCTAGAAAAGTTAATTGGATTCCTATAGGAGGCTGGGGGGGAGAATGGAGACATACTTTGTTGCCATCTATTGCTTTAGCAATGATGCCATTGGCTCAAATGGCAAGGCTTATGCGTTCTAGTATGTTAGAGGTAATAGGACAAGATTATATTAAAACTGCAAAATCCAAAGGAATTTCTAAATCGGCAGTTATTTTGAAACACGCTGTTAGAAATGCAATATTACCTATTGTATCCATATTAGGGACTACAATTTCCAATCTTTTAGTGGGTAGTTTTGTTATTGAAAAGATTTTTGGTATTCCTGGTTTAGGAATGTTTTTCACCACTTCAATATATAATAGGGATTATACTTTAATAATGGGGATTACAGTTTTTTTTATGCAATTATACTAATCCTTATGTTGTTATTTGTTGATGTTGCATATACGTTGATAGATCCTAGAATTAGACTTACTGAGGAGGGACGTTAACTATGAGAAATGATATAGCATACACTAAAGAAATGTTTGAAAAAGCCCCCTCAAGAATTAAGAGATTCTGAAAAAAATAAAGCGGCCTAGTATAAAATATTGGGCTGATGTATGGCGTAGATTAAAACAAAACAAATTAGCCATGACTGGCTTAGTACTTCTTATAATTTTAACTATTATGTCCATTATAGGAACTCAAATAAGTGGATATAAGTATTATGAACAAAATTTAAAGAAGATAAATGTTAAACCAAATAAAGAATATTGGTTTGGTACCGATGAATTAGGTAGGGATTTATTCTCTCGAACTTGGTTAGGTACTAGATATTCTTTAATTATTGGAATACTTGCAGCTCTTATTGACTTTGGTATAGGGGTTTTATATGGAGGGATTGCTGGAATGGCATCTCCTAAGGTAGATTCCATTATGATGAGAATAGCAGAGGTTATTTATAGTATTCCTTATATGTTAGTTGTTGTGTTGCTATCTGTAGTATTTTCAGAGGCAGGAGCGGGGACATCCATGTTTGTTTTAATTCTTGCTATGACTATAACAGGGTGGGTGCCTATGGCTAATCTAGTTAGAGGCCAGGTACTTCAACTTAAGGAGTCAGAATACTCATTAGCTTCAGAGTCTATAGGTGCTTCTAAGGGATGGATCCTTAGAAAGCATATTATGCCAAATACCTTAGGACCTATTTTAGTTAATTTAACTTTAACTATACCAGTAGCAATATTTTCAGAAGCAACTTTAGGTTTTTTTTAGGATTGGGTTTACAGCCACCTAAACCAAGTCTTGGAACTTTAGCTAATGATGGTTTAGCTGTTATGCCAATAGGACTTTTTTATCAAATATTGATACCAGCAGTATTAATATCTATTTTAATGTTTTCATTTAATGTATTAGGTGATGGTTTAAGGGATGCACTTGATCCAAGATTACGTAAATAGAAAGAGGTGGAAAATGGAGAAGTTGTTAGAAGTGAAGGATTTAGCAGTATCTTTCCAAACTTTTTTTGGAGAAGTTGAAGCTGTGCGTGGCGTTAGCTTTCACGTGAACAAAAAAAGAAACTGTGGCTTTAGTGGGAGAGTCAGGTTGTGGTAAGAGCGTAACAGCAAGTTCTATTATGCAACTACTTCCTATGCCACCTGCATTTTATAAGAGTGGACAAATCTTATTTGAAGGTGAAGATATAATTAAAAAAAGCGAAAAAGAAATGCAGCAAATTCGTGGAAGTCAAATTTCGATGATATTTCAAGATCCAATGACTTCATTAAATCCAACTATGAAGATTGGAAAACAAATAGTGGAGGGATTAGTTAAAAACAAGAAATTAAGTCCTAGTGAGGCTGAGAAGAAGGCTATAGATATGTTAAATCTAGTATCTGTGCCTCAACCAGAAAAAAAGGATTAAGCAATATCCTCATGAATTTTCAGGGGGGGTATGCGTCAGAGGGTTATGATAGCAATTGCTATGGTTTCAAATCCTAAGCTTTTGATAGCTGATGAACCTACTACTGCACTAGATGTTACCGTTCAAGCACAGATATTAGACCTTATGAAGGAGATTCAAAATCAATTTGATACGTCTATTATTTTGATTACTCACGATTTAGGTGTTGTTGCTGATATGAGTGATAGAGTTATTGTAATGTATGCTGGGCAATTGATGGAAGAAGGTACAGTATATGAAATTTTCAAAAACCCAAAACATCCTTATACTAGAAAATTATTAGGTAGTGTTCCTCGCCTAGATATGGATAGATCTGAATCCCTACACTCTATTGAGGGAACGCCTCCTGATTTATATGCTCCTCCTAAAGGTTGTCCATTTTTTTGATAGATGTGATGAGGCGATGGTTATTTGTAAGGAATACATGCCAGAACGGGAATATCATACGGATACACATTATAGTTGTTGTTGGTTAAATCATCCAATGGCCAAAAGTGTAGCGGAAGGGAGTGTAGTATAATGGTAGAACCTTTAGTTTCTGTGAGGAATATAAAAAAAATATTTTGATGTTGGAGAAGGGGGAATTAAAGGCCGTGGATGATGTGAGTTTCGATATATATCCTAAGGAAACTTTTGGGCTTGTAGGAGAATCTGGATGTGGTAAATCTACGGCTGCTAGAACAATAATTAGACTTTATGAACCTACAGGTGGGCAGATGTTTTTGAGGGAGTAAATATATACGAATTATCTAGACATGAAATGCAGGATATGCGTAGAAATTTTCAAATGATATTTCAAGATCCTTATGCATCATTAAATCCTAGGATGACAGTTGAAGAAATTGTATCTGAACCTTTTAAAGTTCATCATATATATGATAATTCTAAGGAACGTCGTGATAGAGTAATTCAATTATTAGAACTTGTAGGCTTAAATGAAGAGCATTCTTTGCGATTTCCTCATGAGTTTTCTGGAGGACAACGTCAAAGGATTGGAATTGCAAGAGCTCTTGCATTAAATCCAAAATTCATAGTTTGTGATGAGCCTATATCCGCCTTAGATGTGTCCATACAAGCTCAGGTAGTAAATCTATTGAAAAGATTGCAGGATGAATTAGGACTAACTTATCTATTCATAGCCCATGATTTATCCATGGTTAGATATATTTCGGATAGAGTGGGGGGGTTATGTATTTAGGGCATCTAGCTGAAGTTGCAAGTTCAGAGGAACTTTATGATAATCCAATTCATCCATATACAAAAGCTTTGCTTTCAGCTATACCTATTCCAGATCCAGAAATTCAAAGGAGCAGGCGTAGGATAATATTGGAAGGAGATGTACCAAGTCCTATAAATCCTGAAGATAATTGTAGGTTTGCTGATAGATGTCCTTATGCTATAAAAATTTGTAAGGAAGTAGCTCCAGAATTAGAGGAAATAGAAAAAGATCATTTTGTAGCATGTCATAGGGCAAACGATATGTAATTTAGACTATATGACCATAGTTTATTCTATTATTAAACTATGGTCATAAGATTTTAATAGTTCTTTTAATATTATTGGATTTTTAATATTTTTATTCAACCATAATTTTTCTTAATGCATTATAACGTAATAATAAACTATCTATATCTGTATCTAATGAAAATCTACTACACATTATTTTCTTTCTCTCATCATTTAATTATATATATTATATAATGGTATTAAATTATTTTCTAGAGTAGCATATTAATGTATAATAAATTAAGGGAGTATATTATTATATAGAAAAGGGGGGGAAGGAAAACTATGAGAAAATATTAGCTTTAATGGGAAGCTCAAGGATAAATAAAATACCAATATATTATTAGATTTAGTGCTCAAAGGTGCAGAGGAGAAGGGACATGATATAAATAAGATTTATATTTCTAGAGAAAATATTTCCCCCCTTGTACTGGCTGTAATTATTGTGGCACTAAAGGGGGAATGTATTATAAAAGACGATATGGTAAAAATATATGATTATATTGACAATAGCGATATTTTTATATTGGCTTCTCCCCCTATATTTTAATACGGTAAATGGAATCACAAAAAAACCTAATAGATAGGTGCCAAAAATACTGGTCTATTAAGTATCAATTGGGAAAAGATTATAAAAGGCATTTTAAAAGGGTGGGAATATTTTTAGCTGTTGGAGGAGCTAGTTATTCTCAAGGGCATTTTCAAGCTATTGTTCCTACTATAGATTTATTTTTAAAGCTATAAATGCAGAGTATAAGGGCAATTATTTAATATCTGGAACAGACGATATTCCCATATGGAAAAGGGAAGACATTAAAGGAGAACTATATGAAATAGGCTATAATATAGATAATCTTAATAGTTTTTATATCCATAGATAGAATTTCTTTTTTTTACATAAAAAGCTATACCATCTTAAGGATTCTAGTAGGAGAATATAGGGTATAGAACGGGGTAGTTAGATCTTTTAAGAGATGTTTTCACCTTATTATGTTCAAACTAATATAATATATTAAACAATATATTATGGTGGTGAAAACAATGAATGAAAATAGATGTTTGACTTTAGGTATGAAGGCTCCAGATTTTCAGGCTCAATCTACCTTTGGCCCTTTAAGATTATCCGATTATATGGGGGGGAAATGGGTGGTACTCTTTTCTCATCCAGGAGATTTTACACCTGTATGAACTACTGAGTTTATTGCTTTTGCAGAGCAATATAATTCTTTCTTGGAAAGAAATACTCAATTAATAGGTATAAGTTTAGATGGAAATCCTTCACATTTAGCTTGGGTTTATAATATATACCAAAATACTGGGATTCATATTCCTTTTCCAATTATAGCTGATAAAGATATGAGTATAGCTAATATGTATGGTATGATTGCCCCCCCGAATGTTAGTACTAATAGTACAGTAAGAAATGTATTCATTATAGATGAAAGGCAAATTATAAGGGCTATTCTCATATATCCATTGTCTACTGGAAGATATATTCCAGAGATAATTAGGCTTCTTACTGCATTACAGACTGTAGATAGAGAAAGCGTAGCTACACCAGCAGATTGGCTTCCAGGAGATCCAGTGGTAGTACCTGCACCACAAACCTACGAAGAATTATTAAGAAGGGTAAGTGGTGAAGAAGGATATTGTTGTATAGATTGGTATTTATGTTACAAAAATATATAGTTTTTATATTTTTAAACACCTGTAATAGGTGTTTTTCTTTGAAAATATAGTTCCTTCTATTACACTATATTAGGCAGTATATCTGCTAATGATATACCCTTAGGGTTCCAGTATCTATGTTTAAGATCCAATACTTTATAAGGTCTATCAAAGCTATCAATCAATTGAAAAAAAATCGTGATCTAGCCAAGGGGGGGTGTCCAAGCTCCAGAACGAGCAATATGTATAATGGAGATATTTGGTAGGTTATATATATCATCTGTATCTATATATCTTATATCGAATTTGTTGTTTATTTCTTTAAATTGGCTACTATTTTCAAAAGAAAAAGGGCTTAAAAGGATGTAGGCGGTTTTTATTATGGCATCATCAAAAAGTTTCCCTAGCCAGTTGCCACAGTTTACTTCAAATTTAAGAGATGCTAAGCCACCATAGCCTAGATCAGTATGGGCATCAAAGGAGTATATATTATCACATGAAAAATTTTTTTTGCTATATAATAACTGAATTTATGGGAATCAGATACATATAGTTTAGCATCTTTTCTATATAAAATTTAATGGATAGAGTTAATAGAAAATGTTGCATAAGTTTCCTATCTACTATTATAGAAGATTCTAAATCCTCTCCTTTATTTTTATGTTCAAAATATCTCTTATACCATAGGAAATTTATATTTTTATTATTTTCAATATAGGATCCAGACCATTCTTTTTTTAAAGGTATAAAATAATCCCAGTCAATACTCAAAATATTGACCATGTATAATCCCTCCTAAGTTTTATTATATCATTTAAGTATTAAATAAAAGAAGGGAAATACAAATTTTTGTAGAATATTAATTATGTAAGGAGTAGTTGAGGATAAAGAATATGTAAAGAATTGGTTAAGAATAGAGGTGGACATATACTTGAAAAATTAATAAGAAATACCAGGTTTGGTGGTGAATATTAAAGCAATAAAAATGAGAAAAATAAATAATATATTAATATATTATTTGTTTTATTTATAGCTTTTACAAATAAAAATATATAGAAAGAAGGGAAATCATGTATAGTCCAACTTATGGCAAGGTAAATTATGAGGAAATGATAGATATTATCAAAAGATTTATTAAAAAAAATCGCCAGAGAGTACTTACAACATTTCCGTAGGTACCGATAGCCAAAACTTTGATTATACAAAGATTGTGGTAGTTGTAGCAATCCATAGAATAGGCAATGGAGGGATATTTTTTTATGATATAAAAACATCAAGAGAATAACTAATATTAGTCAAAAACTATTTATGAGACTAGCAATAGTCTATCTGTAGCTATGAGACTATCAGAAACCTTGGAAAAGGAAGGTATAGATTTTGGTATAAGTATCCACGTGGATGCTGGGAAAATGGGCAATCGTCTAAGTTAATACCAGAAATAGTAGGATGGATAAAAGCTTGTGGATTTGGCTGTGAAACCAAACCTAATTCTTATGCAGCTTCATCTATAGCAGATAAATATACGAAATAAAAAGGAGTTTAAATACTAAAAAAAACCAGGGTTTTGACCCCCCCGGTTTTAGGCAAAGGCTATAGCATATTTTCTATTTAAACGAGAGTACTTTATCTGTTCTATTATATGAATATGGTTTAGATTCTTTTCCCCTAATTTATTTTCAACTATTTCTTCCAGTGCTACAGGCTTATAGTTATTGTGATCTACAGCTACATTGAAGTATTTATTTTGTTCATATTTAGAAGGTATTAGTTTCCTATGATGATGGCCATGGATATTTATAGTTTTTTTCTGGTACTCTCTTTATTGGCTTATGGGTTAATAAAAATCTATGTTCATTTAAGGAAAATTCCATCTTATTATATATGGATATTCCTCGTTCTTTTAGTAATTTTTTTGTATCTAAATTTGAAATCGTGGTTACCCTTAATTAAAATTTTTTTCTCCATTTAAATTACTAAGTAGATATTTTAAAAACAATCGATTACCAGCGAAAAAAATCCCCTAAGATGATAACCACATCCTCTTCTTTATTCTACTATTCCAATTAGCAATTAACGTATTATTCATATCCTTTATATCCTTAAAAGGTCTTTTCCAAAACCAAACGGCAAACCAATGGCCGAAATGGGTATCGGATATTAAGTAAATATCTTTCAATTTTTTTTAAAACCTCCCTGAAGTATAATATTATTTATTATAAACTAATAGATAATCATTTTCAAGAACTTTATTTTTGGTAGTCATATATTTTTTTGAAAATAAAAGAGGATTTTTAATATTAATGTAGAAAAATGTATAATAGGGACTGTTTTTTTAAGGAGGGATGTGTTTGTCAAGCCTCGGTATTATCCTCTTACTTATAATATTCATATTTGTGATAGATTATCCTAATATATTTATTCCAATAATTTTAATAATTGGTGGAGTGTTGTTTATAAAGATAAAGCATACCAAGATCAGCTGATTAAAAAAAAGAAAAAGAAGCCATTGAAGCTAAGGATAGGGCATGGGAGAAGTACAAAGAAATAAAGTCTCAAGTAGACTTTCCTATAGAAACCTATATTGTATATTATAAGGAAGGTGATGTTAATATACTAAAGGGAAATCTACAAATGTGGGTACAGGATGGTATGCTATGCTTTTTTTCCTTTTGTTACCTCAATAGATGAAATTATAGATATGGAGGAAAAGGTGTCTTTAGTTCAAATATTAATTGATGATATAGAACATTATTTTTTTAAAATCTGATAATTCTACTGTTTTGAATTATCGTAAGAAAGGGAAAAGTTATTCGATGTTCTTTGCAAAAAAAATGATTTTTTAAATTTAAAAGTTAATACCTGAAAAAAAATCTATTGCCATAGGGACAAGGAAATAACCGTATAGGGTTTAATGGTGTTATATACCATATATTCTTATAAAGGGGGGGAAAGTGAAGTTGATATTAACTGTGGCCTTGAATCCTTCTATAGATAGAAGGTATTTTATAAATGATTTTGAAGTAGGCAAAAGCTATATGGCTTATGATGTGGAATATACTCCTGGTGGAGATAGCCTTAATACAGCTAAAATCATAAAAACTTTTAATGAACCAATAAAGGTAACAGGATTTTGTGGAGGGCGTAGTGGCGAATATGTTATGGAATCTTTGGACTTTTTAGGAATCGACCATAAGTTTACCCCCCCTATTAATGATGAAACTAGAAGTCGTATGGCTATATTGTCAGATTTTGGTATTCAGACGGAAATATTAGAAAAAAAGCCCATCTGTATCTGGAGAAGAGGTTATTGAATTTTATCAATTATATAGGGATTTGATAAAAGAAGCAGATATAATATGTGCTTCTGGAGGATTACCTAGAGGGTTGCCAGAGGATACATATAGAGATTTAATAGTAATGGCAAAAGAAGAAGGGAAAAATTTTATTAGATACCAGTGGGAAAGCCTTAGAACTTGGTATAAAAGCAGAACCGTTTTGATTAAACCCAATAGGATGAGCTAGAAGAGCTGGCAGGTTTTATAATGACTTCTGAGGTGGAAATGGTAAGGGCCGCCAAATATATAATTGAAAATGGAGTTGAGATAGTAGTTATTTCTTTAGGGAAAGCTGGTGCATTGGTACTTCGTGGAGATCATTATTATAGAGTTAATATTCCCAATATAAAAGCTGTAAATCCCTCAGGGGGGGCTGGGAGTGCCATGATGGCAGGACTTGCCGTTTCTCTATATAGGGATTATGATTTTGAATATATATTGAGGATAGCAGCTGCCTGTGGTACTGCCAATTCTATGGAAGCAGAAGCGGGAAAAATCGATATGGCAATTATGAAGAGCATAATGAATGAGGTAGAAATTGTAAAAAAAGACTAATATGGTAGAATCCAAATTTTGAGATTAAAATTTGGATTCTATTGCTATGATATGGGATTTTTTTATATTCTTAAACACATAGCCATCTTCTTCTAATAATAAGAACTTGTCAAGAAATTCACTTAAGGTAACAAGTTCATCTTTTTTTACAAATAGAAAACCTGTCTTTAAAAAAAAGCCAATGCTTCATCATAATTGTAGAAATATTGGGAGAGCTCATATTTAATTTCCTTGTAATCATAATTATATCCTAATTGTTCCAACATATTTAGCGTTTCAGATAGAGTACCTTTATGGGTTCTTCTATTGTGGTTAGGTCTCTTAAGCTTTTCATACAGTATATCCCTTTTAAAATTATTCTCCTGGTTTTCAAAGGAAGATATTATGAATGCATATCCATAGGTTAAATCCATCATCTTTTAATGCCTTCTCTGGTTTTGGTGCTGCCACCACTAAAGGCAGAGATGGTTATATAATGATTTTTGTTTTTACCCTATGAAAAGGTGAAAGAATACAATCTATATTATCTAATCCTAGCTTTTCAGTCCTATGTACCAGAGATTGGATCATATAAAGGGAAGAATCAACAGCTGTTACATAAGCTCCCTCTTTCATCAAAGGTATAGCAAAAGCTCCAGTACCTGCTCCTATATCCAAAACCCTTTTATTTGTCAAACTTCCCGTATACTTTTTTTTATTTCATTTAAGAAGGCTTTAGGATAGGTATTCTTTGGATGTTCTAAAGCGCCATTATACCAATTTACTCTTTCTTTATTCCAGTTGAAGCTGTTAGCTTTTTTTAAAGGGTATGTGGTGGTTTGCTAATATATTTATTATATCATGGTAGATAAAATCCCTATTGCCTTTAGTAACTTCAAGAACAAAAACATCATCCCTAGCCCTAATACTATTTAAAAACTGGCAATCATGATCTTTCAAAACCCCTAATACAAATTTGTTGCTATCCAGTATTTCAAATACCTTTGAAGTGAAAGGTTCTATATTCTCCTCCATAAATCCCAATTCATCCATGACTATTAAATCCCTGTTTTTTTTAAACTTTTA
>JMBX01000277.1_pt1 | contig 13488 bp, 23 predicted proteins | sample 616521 | NCBI WGS metagenome assembly JMBX01 (sample SAMN02727906, study PRJNA239997) | anaerobic digester metagenome | biome: anaerobic digester; isolation source: mesophilic anaerobic digester inoculated with municipal waste water sludge... | place: Germany: Bielefeld University, CeBiTec ...
AACTCCCATACATCGATGTAATATTCCAGTTGAGAATAAGCTGCTGCTATACCGGCTTCTGCATCATCTTCACCTCTCCAGAAGCTACTTGAAGTTAATTGATCGGGAGACTCTACCGTTAAAAATCTTCACATGAGCTTAGCATGTGCGACATGAGTATGAGTGCGGATATATAAATATATTTCTTCATATTATGTTTTTTTTATTTAGAATGAAAGTTGAGCACCAACTGAAAATTGGCGGGTAAAAGGGAAAATTAATTTATCGATCCCTGCATTTAAAACGCTTGAGCGTGAGAATTCAGGATCAATCCCTTTATAACCTGTAATAGTAAATATATTTTCACCACTTACAAAAAAAACGCAAGTTGCTAAGATGTAAATAATTTACAGTTTTCTTTGGAAAAGAATATCCCAATTGCAACAGGCGGAGACGGATAAAATCACCTTTTTCTATAAATCTGTCCGATTCTTTTAGGTTGCCGTTCGGGTCGTTATAGATAGCACGGGGGGCACATCAGTATTAGTATTGTCAGGCCTCCAGGACTGAAGGGAAGAAGATAAAAAGTTTGATCCTGAGTTCATCCCTTCATAGAAATATTTGTTGCCGTTATAGATTTTATGTCCCCCCCAGGCGCTTCCAAGTACTGCCGAAAGATCGAATCTATTGTAATCAAGAGAAAGATTTAGGTTTACTTCAAAGGTAGGAATTCCCGAACCGCAATATATTTTATCATCATCATTAATTGTGCCATCTTCATTTGTATCTACAAATTTTATATCGCCTGCATCAGCATATGGCTGGTACTTTTCGCCGTCTGCATTTACATAAGAACGTGCCTCAGCATCACTTTGGAAAGACCATCGGTTTTGTAGAGATAAAAGCGCCGATTGGTTTACCTTCCCGTGTCTGAGTAGGGAAGTGCTCGGTACCATATTTCAATCCTTCCCCCATAGAGCACTTGACCTTCGTCTGCCAATGAAATAACTTTATTGTTCGTCGTGCTGAAGTTCAACCCTATGTTATAAGTTGAACTCCCCTTTTTGTTCTCTCCAGTTAGCTTCAAATTCTACCCCCATATTACGCATTTTGCCAACATTGAGTATAGGGTTTGTCAATCCTGCCGATGGCGGGAGTGCTTTGATGATTAACAAATCTTCTGTCTGATTGTAGTAATAATTTAAAGAACCTGACAGCCTGTTATTTAGTAAACCATAATCCAGTCCAATATTTTTGTATCGGTGGTCTCCCATTTCAGCGAACGGTTTTCCAGCCCGCGCGCAATGCTCCCTGCCCAGGCGTTATCACCGTTGCCTTTTACATATCCCTGATACATAGTGTTATATGTGCTGATTAAAGCCTGAAAATCATAATAGCCCAAAGCATTTTCATTACCAAGTCGCCCCCCCAGCTGCTCTTAATTTTAAATTGTCAATGATTTCGTTCTTAGGGAAAAAAAGACTCTTCGGTTATCCTCCAACCCAGGGCAACAGATGGGAAATAGCCCCCAGCGGCTGTCAGCTCCGAACTTTGAAGACCCGTCACGCCTGACAGTTGCTTGCAATAAATAACGGTTGTCATAGTTATAATTCAATCGGCTGAAAAATGAAGCACGATTGTATTCCCACTTCGATCCATCACCACTATAGGTCCCTCCTGTTCCTGCACCTATTGTTGAAAAATTGGGATCTAGAAATCCGCCTGGTATTTCATTAACGACCAGGCTGCCATTTTCTACTTTGTATAGTGTTGTTTTACCTTCTGCAGCTACTGTGTTCCAAGTATATTTGCGTGCAGTCATCGATGTACCTGCCATAGCATTAATACTATGCGCTTTGAACTCTTTATTGAAATTCAATACATTATCCCAGACATTCTCTTCCCAATAAGCAGTTGTTTCGTTATAGAAAGTATAATCACGTTTCGATTTTTCATCAGCAATATAAGGGGGGGAGTATGATACGTTTGACGTTCGTTTACACCACGATACGAATAGGCCGTTTTAAAACTGAGCCAATTGGTGAAATTAACCCCCGACAGACACATTACCCGATGTATAATACTGTTTACTTGTCGACTTTTCGTAATGCTGGTCAGCAACTATATTCCTGTTGTTAGGCAATCCATCAAAATTAGTAAGGCCAAATCCATATTCTTCATTTTCGTTATAAACTGGTACCAATGGTGATATCATATACATCTCCTTTATCTGATATTCAGGCTGTTTGCTATCTGTAAATTTAAAAGAAAGATTAGCATCAATATCAAATATGTTCTTTTGGCTTCTATTTTCATACGTGCATTATCTTGACGGAATTTGTTACCCAGGAAAATCCCCTTATCATTGGCACGGTTGTATGAAATTGAATATAAGGACCCATCTCCCCCCCACCTCTAACGCTCAGCATGTAGTTTTGTGATAAACCTGTGCGCAATACAGCATCTTGCCAGTCTGTGTCAATTCCTGTATTTTTAGTCACATAATCAGGAAGGTTTGCCAATCTGTTTCTCCAAGATCCATTGCCCTGGGGATCATAAATATCCTGGTGATTTTCAACATGGTTGTTCCAGTTTTCATACATCTCTTTGTGTTTGGATTTATATTCCTCAGCATTCAGCAACTTTAGTTGTTTTGAGATATCAACCATACTTACATATGTGCTGAAATCAATTTTTGTTTCCCCCTTTTTTTACCATTCTTGGTAGTTATAATAATTACACCATTGGCCGCAACCGATCCATAAATTGCTGCAGCAGCACCATCTTTTAAAACTTCCATCGACTCAATATCCTGGGGGGGATTAACATTCTCAATATCACCGGGAAACCCGTCAATAATATATAAAGGCTGGTTGTTCCCAAAAGTTTTTACACCACGTATTTTCACTTCCACACCTGCACCTGCATTTCCACCGGACTTCATAATGTTGACACCTGCAATTTTTCCTTGTAAAGCTTCTGCAGGATTGGTCGTGGTGCGTTTTGAAAGTTCTTCAACATTAACAGATGAAATTGCTCCGGTCATATCACTCTTTTTAGTGATCCATAACCCACAACAACCAATTCTTCCAACATCTCAACATCTTCTTCCAGGATAATATACAGTGTTTCTCTTCCATTCAGTTTAATTTCTTGAGTGATGTATCCAACATAAGAAATTACAATAGTAGCATTTGGCGAAACATTTAGACTGAAATTACCGTCAAAATCCGTAACCACTCCCTTTGCAGTTCCTTTTTCTATTACACTGGCCGCAACTACAGGCTCATTGTTTGTGTCAAAAACAGAGCCGCTTAGTTGAATATTCTGCGCCATTCCACTAAAAGGAGTAATAAACAGTATGAAGAAAATAATCTGCATAGTCCAACTCCAAAAACAGTATTTTTTTACCCATATAAATTAATTTTTTTAGAAATATATAAAATTTACACTGAGTAAAATTAACAAAGATGAAAACCGTCGGCAAATAATCAAACACTACAAATTAACTACAGACCAGACTTGTAGACCAATTAACTTGTCTACATCAAGTGAAGATATATGGCTGTAATATAGTGTAATGAGAGAATACAGATGTCTACAACTGGTAATATGAAATAATCAAAAAAACAACTTTACAAGTTTTGAAGGTATTCGGTTATATTGTCACTTGAAGATAAGTTAAGAGATTTTCTTAAACGATAACGATTCATGTTGATGGTTTTTGGTATTTTCCCGGTAAGTAATGCAATTTCTTTGGTTGATAGATTTATAAAAAGCAACAATGCCAGGTCCTTTTCTCCTTGTGTTAGGTCGGGGATGAAGCTTTGTTAACCGTTGCAGAAACTCCATGTTTTTCTCCTCTACGTTCATTAAAATATTGTTCCTCTCTTTGTCCATGCTTTGGTATTGGGCAATGAAAGATTGAGGCTTTTTAAATGATTGCTTAGTTCATCGCCGGTCATTTTGTATCCTTGCCTGATCATATTGCGTAACTTTACTAAAAGATCATTCTTGCTCTGGAGGAAGACTGCAAATGTTGTAAGTTCTTTTCTTGTGTTATTTAGAGATTTTTGAGCATTCTCCAGTTCTGTTTTCTGTTGTCTCAATTTCAATTCTGCAAGCTGACGATTAGATTGCTCCAGCATATAACGTGCCTCCATCAACTCAATGAATTTCTTTCGTTTATACCATTTTGAGAAAATAAACTTATTGTTACCAGCAAAATAATCAGTACTATCAAAATAAAAAATATTGCGCTTAAGTAATTCTATTTTATAGTTTTGCTCTTTATTTTCCGCAGCTCTTTTTTTTGATTCAAATATCGTTTGTTTGAAATATCCTGCTCCACACTTCGCAGTTTGTTGCTACTTTGCAGTTCATTACTTAACAAGTATAGTTTTCGAACGATTGATAAGCTGTTTTATAATCCCCATGACAGCATACACCATGAGGAATATTCGTAGTTGTCGCAAATAAGTTCTTTTGCTCCAATTGATGTGGCAATTTCAAAGGCTTTCGACAATGCTTTTAACGCATTATCGTATTGATTAGCATAAAAATATTGCTTTCCCAGGTTATTGTAGTTTTCTCCTAACGACCATTGAGCGTTCAGATTTTATTGATGACGATAGCCTCTTTGATATATTCAATTTTCTTTTCATTATCACCCTTATATAAAGTCAGGTTGTTAAGATTCCCTGCAACTTCTTTCATAAGCTTTAGCGAGCGGTTAATGCTTAATGCTTGTAAAAAAAACTGCTCGGCAATATTAAATTCATCCAGGTTGTAGTGTATTATTCCACGGTTATTATAGCACAATGCAATTGAGGCGGAGTCACCTGTAGTTTTAAAATTGAAGTAGCTTTGTCGTTGAATTCAATTGCCTTATTGTAATCAGTCAGACTGCAATAGAGTCCCCCCCATAAGTGCATATATTCTACCCTGCAGTGTACTATTGGATGGTGTAACTGATTCCAGGGCATCATATAGCATTCTTATGCTTGAATCAAAATTCCCCCAATAATTTCTCTGCCAGGCTATAAGCCAGCATCGCCTCAACCTTTTGGTCGTTATTTTGCCCCCTCTTTTTCGTACGATGCTCCAAGCTTAATTGCTTTGCCGCATACAGAACAGCCTGTTCGGGGGGGTTTGTAAAAAGTATCTCCTGTGATTTATCGATCAACTTTTCCACTTCGTCATTTACAAAAACATTTGGAGCAGAACTTAAATGTAGTACAACAAAAAAATTGATAACAATTAGAAAAATATAAGGTTTCATGCTGATACATTTACTATTCCAGCAAAAATAGTTATTAATATTGAGATATTTATCTTTATCCGGTTTAGAATGTTTCCGTTTTCAGTAAGATCAGGAAATTTGATTAAATCCGCCTCAATGAACATTGGTATCGCACTGGACAGTCGATTTTCTGTTGATCTGTTGCCTACAAAGATATTACAAGAGACTTTATGATGGTATCTCACTTGAACCAATCTTGTATATAAGGAATTTTCCAGGAACTACAGGGTATTGAAATCAAATGAAAATAAACTAATGAGGCAGCTGTCATTCCGTCTCATGGATACGGCCAGGACTTGTAGCATGTACTTAAGGATTTTGTCAGTACCTACGGCCGCGCATGGAGTGTTTGTTTCCCGAGGAGCTTGGAGTGCCGGCAGAGATACGCTTGCTGCCGCGGCGGCTTGTTTGGCGGGGCAGGGTAACAGCCTTTCTTCACTGCGGATGAGTTTTCAAATCTATCAGCTCTTTTCTATCCTTTCCTGTTCGGCTTTCATCTCTTCTGGCGTGGAAGTGTATTGCGAGATGGCCAGGTTACGGGGTTCATGGTCTTGTAAATCTCACCATAGTAGCTTCGTTTTCTGAAAAAAATCGTCAATGGTGCCGCTTATACTATTATTGAAGGCTGAAGACATCACGGGTATACGGCGGGTGTAGGGTTCAAGTTCACTGTATGGTATCCAGAACAGGGGGGGTAGCGGGTAGCGGAGGATGCAACTTCTTCATGCCGGAAAAGGATGGGGGGGCAGAGGGCGAGGGGGGGCTTCACCCGTAGTGTGGATGTTGTATTGTCGAAGTAGTATGCCTCCTTCAGATAGTAGCCCAGCACCTCTTTGGAGGGCACATCGGCATCGTTTACCACAATTGTACCATTGACTGTATCGTGATATATATCGAACCGTCTTAATAGTTCCGAAAATCGGTCAGGTACTCCTCCGTGAACTCCTCACGGCCATCGAGGTATTCATAGGCCTGGATACGTTGTGCTTGCAGCAGGCGGAAGATCATGGAGAAAAGGTCTATTCTGCCTTCTGAATGTGCTCCCGTATAATAGAGCGGTGCGTTGGCCTCGTGGGAGAGGTCGAGATAGCGGTAAATGACACGCGACCATTTTGCATTTTCAATCTCTTTATCCTGCCCTCGGCTCATCTGTTCCATGCGGATACTTGTGGCGGAACTCTGTATCAGTGACTCACTCTGCCGTTTCCGCTCTATCCTCTCCCTTGCCGTTTCCTGAGGTATATTGCTTCTATTCCCCTACCAGCAGCATGATCAGTATAATGGTTATTGTTCTCATATGATTCTATTCTAACGCTTTGTAGTCATTCTATTTACTCTCCATTTTTTTATTGTACTCTCACTTCCATTACCGCTATCTCTCGTTCGGTACCGTCGGGGGGCCGGTAGCTTTCACACCGGATATATAGAAGTAGCTTCCACGTGAGAGACGCCGTATCTGCTCTTTCTGTCTTTCCGAAAATAGGCTTCCGTTGGAGACCTCGGGTATGGCGTTGCCCATGGAGTCGAAAAAAAACAGTACGGAAGGTTCTCACCTGAAAGGGTACGGAAAGAATGCCATCGTCTATAGCAGCTTTATGCCATCGGCCTTCATCAGGGATGCTTTAGGCAGGTTCCCTCCTTTAAACATTATCAGATTCCCTTTGGCATCGCTCTGCTCGATATATGGGGGGGAGGGGGGGTCGGGGGGGAGAGTGCGTACCCTGAACTCCCGGGTAGCCACCCGGCGATGCTCTCCGCCAGCAGTACGTGCGGAGACGGTGATGGCGGTGTTTGTCCTGCTGCCGCTGGATGTGCAATCCAGCTGTTCCCCCCCGCCGCGCAAGCTTCCGTTGGTCATTGTAGCGCTTACATCCTGAGGTGCGATTCCAGGAACGGAGATATCTATCTCGTTGCCGATACCTGCGTACAAAACGTTCATCATTGCAGGGGGCAATGGTGGCGGACGGTTCGACCACAGTGTAACTTCCCGAAAAATTGCGGCGAATAACGTGACCGTTGCCACCGGTTATCTCCAGGTATCCTTCCACTGGAAAGGTGCCGGCGTTGTTTGCCGGGATGGAAACAAATCCTTTATCTGCATCATCCAGCAGCTTGCCGTTCACAAAAACGCGCGGATGCCTGGTAGAATCTTCAGCGGAAAGGATGACTCTGGCGTTGTAGGCGCTGCCACGTATCACTATGCCGGACTCGGGAATTATATATGCGTTTAGCCGGTTTACACCAATATCACCTACATCCACACTATTAAGGATGTTGGTGAGGGCTTCCCCCTTCAGATGAGCGGATGTCATTCTCAATCTTCGTTAACATGGTTATTGCCGCTGTCAGGGGGGCATATGCTCAAAAAGGGAGGCCTCCCAGCTTTTGTTCCCAGTTTTGTATTGTGTGCTGAGGTTTTTTTTGATAATCGCTTTGTAGCCGGGGGTCCGGAACTAAAAGTGCGATCGTTTCACGATAGCTGTCGATGGCTCTCCTAAGTTTTTCCCTTCTCCGTTAACAGGGGACAGCATCACTACTGATGCAGCTTCCTGATCTTCTTTGTGTTTGATATTACTGATATCTGCTCTCTTTCCATCGGCCTTCCTTACCATACGGTATTTTAGCTCATTGATATAGCTTGTGAGTGAGTCGCTCATTGTACGCACCTGTACTCCTCTCCGGTACCACTCTCCCGCCTTTTCCGGGTTTTGCTGATTGTAAACTGACAACTTGTTCATAATAAGCTGGTTCCGCTCTAGCATTGTGGCAGAGGAGTTTTAAGGCTGTTATCCACCAGCTTAAACCCGTCAAGTACTTCAACAGAGACGTTGAGGGCAAGCATGGCTATAAAACCAGGTACATCAGGTTGATCATCTTCTGGCGAGGGGGAATTGGGACTGTTTACTGCCATGGAGTTGGTTATTATGGATTGTTGTTTGCAGTGTTATTGCTCCTGTTTAGGGTTATGGCATTCAGCATCCTGGCATATACTTCGTTCAGTTCTTTGAGCCTGCCGGCCATTTTTTTCTGTCTCCTCACTGATAACAGACCCATCGGGTATAGTATCGTTGTACATTGTTTTGATACGGGCCAACCCTCTATTGATCTGCTCAATGGTATCGATTTGCCCGCTGATGCTCCTTAAATGGATCTCATAGATGGAGTTTAGCCCCGACAGGGTACGGTTGAGGTTTTCTATCTGATTACTGTACTCACGGGCATGCAGGGATAGATTTTGTGTTATCTCTGTTTCGGCATCCCGGGTAAAAGGTTGTGAAACAGGTTCTCGGGGGGAGTCATGCCGCTGCCATCATCTTTATTCTGACGGACACTGGCTTTAGTGGTGTACCCAAGGGGGGGATTTGATACTCCAGTTTGTGATGGTGCAGTTGTTGAATCGTTAAGGCCTGTTGTTTGTGAAGAAAGGCCGGGATACTTTTCCGGTTTATGATTAGAGAGGGCAGGGAACACCTGCTCCCAGCGGTAGTCGCGTACCGGGGGTGTCGAATGCCGAAAGGATAAAGACAACCACTTCGGTGATCATACCGAAAAAGAAAATCTCGTTGCCGAAAGGGAAGTGCAGCAGATTGAACATCGCTCCCAGTATAACGATAGCTGCGCCAAAGCTGTAGGCGAAATTGATGAACCGTTTTCCCTGTTCACCTTGAAGGAACTTTTCTAGCCTGTTTTTTATATTTTTTTTGTATGCGATCATATCTTTTTTTGTTGATGTTCTGTTTTATCTGCTTCCTCCCACCTGTGTTCTGACACAACGGAATCCTATAAAAGAGCGCCCGCGGTTCTGGAACTCACTGTCGCGCATATCGGAGCGGATAAAGGTGGATATATCCTTCCAGGAGCCTCCCTTTACCACTTTTGTTTCATCATGTAAGGGTCTTCTGTAGTGGCATTGTAGCTGTATTCGGGATTCAGGTCGCCCATCAGTTCATTTCCTGAACCGGTATAAGCAGTAGATGTCCATTCGGCTACATTTCCCGCCATATCATATAAACCCAGATTGTTTGGGCTAAAACTTCTTACCTTTGCCGGTATAAGGTGATTATCGGCAGCATAAGCTCCGTCACCTGGCTTGAAGTTAGCCTGGTAGCAGCCGCTTTCGCTTGTTGTGCCGTCGCTTTCCCAAGGATAACTGTTCCCGGAATTGGCATTCCTTGCAGCCATCTCCCATTCTGCTTCGGTGGGGAGACGGTATTTTTCAATCTTAATGTCTTCCCGGTTTATACTTCTCCTCAAAAACATAGTACGCCACTCACAAAAGGCGGTTGCCTGTTCCCATGAAACTCCTACCACGGGATGGTGTGCATATGCAGGGCTGGCAAAGTAGTTGCGCATATAGTAATCGTTTTTGGCATTTGGAAAATCGTTAACCCAACAGGTGGTGTCGGGATAGATATTTACGATGCGAGTGTGAACAAAATCGTAGAGGCTGCTCAGCGGACGAGTGATGGTCTCATTCACTATGCGTCCGTCGGGTGCTATGTATGCCGTATCTTTCGAGATCAATACCACCTCATCAGGGTTAATTGAAATATCGGTGTTGAGTGTCCTTTCAGCCGGATTCAGACGATGCTCACGCTTGGCCGCTTCTGCCTCATCGAACCACTCATAACGGAAGTTCAGCTGACTGGCATCGAGCATTCGTTTTCCGGTGATGGGGGTGTATTTTGTAAATGCTGTTTATGGCTGCTTCTTCCTCTTCAGTATTTCTTGTCCATGGAATGGGGGAGTGACCAGTTGAGGTGGGGTGTGACAGGGTCTCCATATTCATCTTCGCTAATCTTGTAGAAATCATCACCCGCCCATGCCGGATCGGCCAGCCGTTCACGTATAATGGAATCGCGCACCCAATAAACAAACTGCTTGTATTGTGAATTGGTGATTTCGGTTTCGTCCATCCAGAAGTTATCTACCGAAACACCCCCCCTGGTGGAAATGGTGATCCCCCCCATAGCGAATCGATCTCACCCGGGCCCATGTTGTATGCACCGCGAGATACCAGCACCATGTTGTAGGGAGTGGGTTCATTCCACACCTTTCCCACGGGTACGCCTGTGAGCTCTCCCCCCCCGTGCTGCTCCAGGTCCAGCGCCTTCCACAGGAAATGACCGTGGTGAACAGCAGTAATAATAAGATGGATCTTCTCATGCAATATCTTTTTAAAAATCAATTATAAATTCCTTTATAGATCTTTTTGTTTCTTCTCAAATCGGTGCTACCCTGGCTTTCACCTTATTTTCACGTTCTTTACATCACATCACTTTTATGCAACAAATCTGAAGTATCATTCGGGTAGTAAACGATTTTGCTTTACGCCAAATCACTTCTCTACAAAAGCCTGATGCTTTATGTGGCTGACGGGCCGACTTAAAAATGCAGGATGAGATGTTGTACCGCAGATACAATTCGTGGCTGCCCCGGCTATCTTTTCCCATTCCCTTAGAATGAAAGGAGCAGGCATAACCAAACTCCAGATCTTCAAGGTTGGCCCCCTGTAAAAATGGCATACCCGTCGCCTTTCCGCCACGAGATTCCGCCAGAGTATTTTTATCATATTCCAGACGAATTGTTGTCAGCACCTGTGTATCGCCGGGTTCGGTTTCAAGCAACACTATAGGTTTTATTTCTAACGGATAAAACAGTCTTATATTGCATCCGGCAATAAAAATATAGGAGCGCGGAACAAAAGAGTCATTAGAATTGGGTTGCAGGTCATTGTAGTTAGTGTTGCCTGGGGGGGATGCGTCGGTTATACTAGCTGTATTTGAGGCAATGGGAGTATTGCCGGTGATGGAGTCGCTGAAAACGGAAACCGTGGACGACCGGTGTGCATGGCTGATATGCCTGCGAAGCTGTTATCCCCCTATCCAGGAGATACCTGCATTTAGGTCGAACACTTTTCCGGAGGCACGATAAACTTCCACTGTGCCCCCCTCATATCCTGTTGGGTGTGATCGCCGGTAATACTGATGCTTCCCGGATCGAAGGCAAGGTTGTATACCCCCCCTGCCTGTAAACCTATGTTTAGAAATCCTTTGCCTGCAGGCTGCCTGAGGCAGTACTGAGCTGCCAGCAGTGAGTTGCGAAATGTCCCGCTAACATCGTAGTATGCAACCACACCGGCGGCATGCAGCCTGTTATGGAACAAGAAAGGCATATCGCCTGTAATGAGCATTCTTTGCGGGGGGGCGTTTTTTTATACCTGTCCACTGATATCGGTACAGTACAGTTGCTCTTATCTGGCTACCCTCGCCCGCAAATGAAGGATTATAGTAACCTTTTGCCATCCAGTAGTGACTGAAAGGAGCATTCCACTGAGCCTGCATATGTAGTAGACAGCAGGCTGACAGAAACAGTAAACACAGAAACCTTCGTTTTCCCATCAACTATATAACTGAAAAGCGATGGAAAATTGTGTTTAAGCGGTTACTTCTTAGCTTTTCATCATCTCAGAAAATATCTTTTATTTTTGCGAAAAGTGTATATGAATGTTAACAAGATGCCGCCTGCTTTTTTTTAAAAAAAAGGGCTGTCCTTTTGGAACAGCCCCATCATTGATATATTGATCTATTGTTTACAATAAAATATTATCTGTTATGATCTTTTATTTCCACAAAATCCACATCTTCCGCTTCACTTGATTCAAATCTTTTTTTGATATTCGATGATACGATTTTCCTGTGATTCCGGTTGTTTATTCTGTCTGGACTGTTGCCGGCCGTAATTTGAAGAATGTCTTGTACGTTTTCCCAATAGCCATCTTCCGAATGATTTCATCAGGAAATAAACAGCCATGAACACTAAAAAAAATTTAATCAGAAATCCCATATGGTGAATGAAAAATATTTAATAATAAAGTAAAGATACAATGAATCGGACAATAGATTGATTATGTTTGTATTATTTAACGAATTGCTACTTGTTGACCCGGGCGCTGACTGAAGTGAAAGAAGGCGCCATATATTCTGCAAAATGCAGGATGGATTGATGCCAGGCATGACTTAAATGACGGCAGATGCGACTATTCTTCGGATTCAGATGCAAAAAATTTGCTTGAAAGTACAATTGAAAGAACAATATATGATACTATTCCAAAGGCAACACCAATTATACCCCCCCAAATGGCAATAAAAGCTATCATCAGCAATATTAAAAGCAATTGTCTCTCATTGCCTTTTAATCTGATCTGTTTTATTTTAAGTGAAACATCGGTATTCCTGAGACCATTAGAAGAGACATCAGAAATATTGCACCGGCAGTAATATATAAAAGATATTCTTTTTCACTGGTCAAGACATGCAATCCGCAGCAGTAGCTTACCCAGAAGAGCCCGTTAGCGGGTGTCGGGAGTCCCATGAATGTAGTAGTTTCTCTATCATCGATATTGAACCGGGCAAGCCTGAGTGCGGAAAAAAAACAGGAATAAGGAATGCCAGATATGGGATAAATAAGCTGCCGGTATCCAGATAGCCGGGAAAGAGGGAGTGGTCACGCAGCAGAATAAACACTGCTGATGCCGGGGGCAACCCCCCCGAAACTGACTACATCGGCAAGTGAGTCCAGTTCTTTCCCAATGGCAGAGTATGCTTTCAATATACGTGCAGCCATCCCATCCAAAAAAATCGAAAAGTGCAGCAACAGCGACCCATATTGCCACAGCCGTGAAGTTTCCCTGAAAGGCCATAGTGATAGCTATACATCCTGAAAAGAGATTAAGTAATGTTAAAATATTTGGTATCTGTTTCCGCATAACTATTTATCTTTTGGGGGCAGACGTGCAAGAAAGGTTGCGTTGGAACGCACCTCTTCGCCAAGGTCAACAAGGATTTCACTTCCGAGCGGCAGAAAAACATCCATTCTGGAGCCCAGTTTTATAAAACCTAACGGTGAACCTATATGTACCTCATCGCCTTCATTTACGTAGGTGACAATCCTTCGTGCAACAGCACCGGCAATCTGCTTTGTTAGGACTTTACCATGATCGGGAGTCTCAATCAGAATGTTTGTATGCTCATTCTCGTGACTCGATTTTGGCAGGTATGCAGCATGAAAATTTCCCTCCAGGTGAGACATGTGGATGATTTTCCACTCACCGGTACCCAGTTAGAGTGTGCGTTAAAAAAACGACATGAAAATGGAGATCTGTATACATTCTTCTTTGAAAACATTTTCTCAAACACCTTTTCTAA
>JMBX01000278.1_pt1 | contig 13482 bp, 16 predicted proteins | sample 616521 | NCBI WGS metagenome assembly JMBX01 (sample SAMN02727906, study PRJNA239997) | anaerobic digester metagenome | biome: anaerobic digester; isolation source: mesophilic anaerobic digester inoculated with municipal waste water sludge... | place: Germany: Bielefeld University, CeBiTec ...
AAATTATGGAGATCGCCGCGCAAACCGCATACCGTTTTATGAACACAGCGAACTGGTGGACGCGCTGGCCGCTCTGCCCGTTGGTGAGGAAATTCCCCCCCGGAGTTGTACGAGTTAGTGGCCCGGGTGTTCGCTTTTGTGCTGCGGCTGGACAAAGAGCAGGGCAGAGGCGAAGGCGGTGATGGGGGATGGCCAGCGTTAGGCCAATACTGCCCGCCATGGCGCGGACAATTTCGGTGGCCATCAATTCAGTATTCAAAATTTGGCCCCAATTGCTCTCGGTGGCCAAAACAAGCAGGAGCAAAGGCAGGGCAGACCCTACATAGGCCAGGATTAGAGTGTTGGACATGGTGGCAATTAAATCGCGGCCCACAAGCAGCCCGCGGGTGAATAAAGTCTGAAAATCCGTTGTCGGATCAGCCTCCTTAATTTGCTCCATGGCGGATGCGATGCTGATGCCCACGTCTAAAATGGCACCTAGGGCGCCGATGATCATGCCCGAAAAAGTACGCCTTGAAAGTTGATCTGCTCGTGCATGAAATGAAGCGTCTGCGCTTCTTCAGTGGATAAGCCCGTCAGGTAACCTGTTTTTCCCACCACATAGGCCAAAAGGCCGGCCATAATCAGCCTCCCACCGTGCCCGCGGCAGCAGCCAGGGTTTTTTTTACTGCGGCCGCTGAGCAGCAGGATAAATAGGCCGGTCAGGGCAGACGAAAGGCCCACCGTAACTAAGATGGCATTATAGCCCTTGAGGATCAGCGGCAGGATCATAAAAACAATCACAACACCCATGACCAATAAAGAAAGAATTGCCTTCAGGCCCTGTTTGCCGCCGATGAACGCGATCGCCAGGGCGAACAAAGCGTAATTCCCACAGAGGCCCCCGGCGCGAATAATCCACTAGGTAATAACGGGGGGGAATAGCATCCGAGGATGTATCTGCTTCAAGCACGACCCGATCGCCTCGCTTAACTCGCAGATCAAAATAAGGGTGCCCGGTTAGCGTGTTCAGTAGGGTGATTGTTTCGTTTTTGTTGGGGCCGGTAGTGAGGCGGACGGTGACGAACTGTGTTTCCCACTCCCATCCGGGCAAGTTATTCTCCACCGCCAAGACACGGCCTCGTACCGGCGCGGCAACGTTGGAGGCGGCTGCCCGGTCTGCGTGCGAAAGTGAAACAAACATTGCAATTAAGAACAAAACGGCCGCCGGCCGCAAGTATTTGCGCATCTGATCGACTCCGTTCACAGCTTGTAAAATTATTATAGATCGTTTTCGCCAATTGGACAAGGTGGTTATATTTAGGCCAAGGATGCGTTGACTGTGTAAAATAAGAGGATTTGCGGGCCTTCTGTAGAAACTTGGACTGTGTAATTCAGCGAACTAAAAAGAAAGGATGCTAAATGAATGGTTCAGAATTTGATCTATTTGGCACCCGCAAGCGCCATAGCCGCCTTAATCGCGGTTGTCTATTATTGGCGCGTCGTCATGAGTCACGATGAGGGTACCGAGGAAATGGTAGAAATCGCCCAGGCTATTCGGGTGGGTGCGCGGGCGTTTATGCGCCGCCAGTATAGGACGGTCTTTTTCTTTTTCCTAGTCATGTTCGTAGTCCTTTATGCCTTTGTCTTTCTTGGTTACTTAAATGTCTTCGTTCCCTGGGCTTTTGTTTCGGGGGCCGCTTTTTCTGCCTTAGCGGGATTTATCGGGATGACAATGGCCACCTACGCCAACTCCCGTACTACCAATGCGGCTCGGACCAGTCTGAACAAGGCTCTGCGGGTCGCCTTTTCGGGTGGTGCGGTCACGGGGGGGCTGATTGTTGTGGGCCTGGCACTTTTCCATTTGAGTTTCTGGTACTTTTTCCTTAATTGGCATTATTCGGCCCTGGAAGAATTAGCTCGCATCAAGATTATCACCAGCACCATGTTAAATTTCGGCATGGGCGCCAGTGCCATGGCCCTTTTTGCTAGGGTGGGCGGGGGGGGCATTTACACTAAAGCCGCCGACGTGGGTGCTGACTTAGTGGGTAAAATTGAAGCGAATATTCCCGAAGATGACCCGCGCAACCCCGCGGTTATCGCTGACAACGTTGGTGACAACGTGGGTGATATTGCCGGCCTGGGGGGGCGGATCTGTATGAATCCTACATCGGGGGGCGATTGTGGCCACCTGCGCTTTGGCGGTCGCTGCCGGATTGGGGGGGATGGCAGGTGTCGCGGTGCCGCTGGCCTTATCCGGTATTGGCGTCTTCGCTTCTATCTTTGGTATGCGGTTTGTCCAGACCGGGGAAGAAGCGACCCAGAGGCAGCTGCTTTTGGCCTTAAGGCGCGGTGTGTTTATCGCTGCCGGGGGTGATCGCGGTAGTGAGCCTGCCTTTGATTGTTTATTCTTTGGGCTGGTCTGAAGTTGGCTTATACTTCTCGGTGCTATTTGGCCTGCTCTCGGGGGATCGGCATCGGGCTTATTACCGAATACTATACATCCGCCGAGTATTCTGCCACCAGGCAGGTTGCCCAAAGTGCCACAACGGGACACGCCACCGTTATTATTCAGGGCCTTGCCGTGGGCATGGGCTCCATCGGCCCCCCCTTTATGCTGTTGATTGTGGCCACCATTATCGCCAGTTTTTATGTGGCGGGAGGGGGGGCAGCCGATTTTAACCACGGTTTGTACGGAGTGGGCTTGGCGGCCGTCGGTATGCTCAGCACCTTGGCATTACCTTAACGACCGACGCTTACGGCCCTATTGCCGATAACGCCGGCGGCATTGCGGAAATGAGCCATCAACCGCCTTATGTAAGAGAGCGGACAGATGCGCTTGACGCTTTGGGCAATACCACTGCGGCCACAGGTAAAGGATTCTGCATTGGCTCCGCGGCCTTGGCGGCTCTCAGTTTGATTGCCGCCTATCGTGATCAAGTGACAACGATCGCCGCCGATTTAGGTATTGATCTAGTTTTGGATTTAAGCGTATTAAATACAAAAGTATTAGCCGGCTTGCTTTTAGGCAGTATGCTTCCCTTTGTATTCAGCTCCATGACGATGCTTTCGGTGGGCCGCACCGCGGGCCGCATCGTGGAAGAAGTGCGGCGCCAGTTCAGGGAAATTAAGGGCCTTTTGGAAGGTGAAGCTCAGCCCGATTATGCGCTCTGTGTTGATATCTGCACGCAGGCATCCCTCAAGGAAATGGTGGCCCCCCCGGCAGTAATGGCGGTACTCAGCCCGATAGTTGTAGGCCTAATCTTTGGCGTTGAGGGCGTTGTGGGCCTTTTAGGCGGCGGTGTTCTCTCCGGCCTGGCCATGGCGGTATTCACCGGCAATGCGGGCGGCGCTTGGGATAATGCCAAGAAATACATTGAAGAAGGCCATCACGGCGGCCCCGGCTCAGAAGCGCATCATGCGGCAATTACGGGAGATACGGTGGGCGATCCGTTGAAAGATACGGTGGGCCCCGCACTGGACATTTTGATCAAACTGATTTCCATGGTTTCCATCGTGTTTGCCACCTTCATTATCCAAACCATTTGTTCTAGATTACTTGACTTTACGTAAACGCCTTTGTATAATAAAGCATGTCGTGGCGGCGTAGCTCAGTTGGTCAGAGCATACGGTTCATACCCGTAGAGTCGCTGGTTCAAATCCAGCCGCCGCTACCATGAAACTACGAAACCCCACAAAATTTGTGGGGGGGTTTCTTGCTTTTTTACGAAAAATGTGGAAAGAAGAGCAGAGCAACTCCATGCTTCGACGCTTTGGCAGTTAAAAGTCTGTTAATATTGAGTCAATTGCGGAAACGGAGTTGATCTTGTGGCCAAATTCTGCCTTGGTACCTGATAGCAAAGAACAGCCCAGTGGGTTAATAGCGTGGTCCGCTTATTTTGCCCCCCCTTCCATCCTGGTTCTGGGCGGTGTCGGTTTTTTTGCTGGGCAGGGCGGCGTTGTTCGGAGAATTATGGCCCCCCCTGAGCCTTGCTTTTGTTGCCGCTTTACGGGCGGTTGACGGCGCGCGTTGGGGTTTTATACCACCTTTGGCGGTGGGAGCGGGTCTCGCAAGTGTGTTGGGGGGGCTGCGGCTCGCCCTGCCCTACTGGGCCGCATTTGCCCTACTGTGGCTGCTGCCCGGTAGGGGGGGCGAACAAACGCGGGAATATTGGCTTATAGCCCTGTGTTTGCTAATTAAAACGCCGTTTCACTACGCACTGCAGCGGATGCCCATCGTGTTTGTGGTTGGTTTGACAGAATGTGTGCTGGCGGTACCTCTGTACCGCTATTTTCAGTTCACTTTAAAACGCTGTTGGGAAAAACAGCTGGCCGCGGAGGAACTGCGGGTTTTACTGGTTGCCTTCGCCCTTTTTGTGTCTTTCAATCTGCAGTGGGGAGGCTTTGCGCTGCGGCCGTTTTAGTCAGTATTGTACTTGTAATCGGGGCCCGCATTGACGGTTTGCGCATTAACAGCGTATTAGGACCTATTTTAGGCCTATTGATGCTGTTATTGGGTGAGCCTGTCTATCTTTCCCTATATATCGTGATTGCCAGTCTTCTGACCGGTGTTTTATGCGGTTACGCTTGGGGTTACTATCTTGCCCCCCCGGTCTTGGCGGTGGTGTTTTCTCTGCCGGGGCCGGCCGGAACAGATACGCTGCAGTTTTTAGCCACTTTAATTTCAGCGGTGTGGATCGCCCGGCGCATCCCTGAAAAACATCTCAAACACTTTGCCCATCTTGTTCCCGGGACCCAAGCCTCCCAACGGCAGGCCAAGGGGGGGCATGACGAACATTTAAAGCAGGTACTGGGCGAAAAATCGATCAATACCTCACCGTTTTGAAGAATTGGAAACCACGCTCCTGGGCGTGGAAGAACCGGTGCTGCTCCATCAGATGCAGGGCATGGCCGAACTATTGGAAGGAATGAAAGGGTCATTTCCCGGGAGTGTTGAATTCACCCGCGATTTTGAGGACAAACTGCTGCATCAGTTCTCTGCCTACGATCCAACCCATATTTCGGTAATCAGGGGCGCAGATGGTTTAGAGATCTATGGGGCGCTGGCCGGCGTCTGCCGCGAGGGCTGTGTGTGCGAAAAGATGGCCCGCTACTGCACGGAGCAGCTGCAAACGCCTCAGTACGGTGTTGTCAGTTACAATTGCAGGCGCGACGGCTCCTGTGGTTTTAGGATCGCGCCTTACCCCCCCAGCTATCAGCTGGAAATTGGTCGGGCAAAAATTGCCCAAGAGGAGATTTCAGGCGACAGTCAGGTGACATTTGAGATCACTAACAGTAAAGTGGCAATTTTACTCAGCGACGGCATGGGTGTAGGCTGGCGGGCCTACACTGAAAGCAACCTCGCGGTTCGACTCTTGGAAAGAATGATCAAGGCCGGTTATGATTTAGCGGCAGCGGTGGCCCTTATCAACAGGCTGCTCTTGCTGCGCAATGAAGAAGAAATGTTTGTCACCATCGATTTAGTGGTAGTTGACTTGTTTTCAGGACAGTTAGAGTTTGTTAAGATCGGCTCCGCCCCCCAGTTTCATCAAGCGGGGGGGCCGTGAGGTGGAGATCGTATACAACCACGCCCTGCCTGTGGGCGTCCTTTCTCAAGTAGAGGTGGAACCGGATAGGAGAATCCTCAAGGAAGGGGGGGAAGTATTAATCATGGCCACCGATGGAGTATTAGATGCCCAGCGCAGCATCGCCCGTAAGGAGGAATGGATGTGCTGGAATCTCAGGCGTTTGCAGAATAACGGCGACCCGGCGGCGATGGCGGCGGAAATTTTGCAAAACAGCCTGGAAATAACCCACGGCAAGATACAAGATGATATGATGGTAGTGGTGGCCCGCTTAATACCCGCACATTGGGAAATGGATACTTACAGGAGGACGGAGGCACGTGTCGAATGATTTACTGCCACAATTTGAGCGCAGCTTAGACCATTTAGCTTTGGGTACAGAAGAGCACGTTTTAATAGCGGTGAGCGGTGGGCCGGATTCTATGGCCCTCCTTCACCTTTTTGCGCGTTGGGACAAAACCGGATTGGTGTTTTCCATCTCAACCACCGTTTTCGCCCGGAGGCGGAGGCGGAGGCCCGTTTTGTGGCCGACTATGCCGCCGGCCTCGGTATTCCGGCGCACATTACCTCTTACGATATCAACCGGTATTTGGAGCAAAGCGGCGAGTCCAAACAGCAGGGCGCCCGGCGCATTCGTTACCGCCTGCTGCGCACCTGCGCCGAAAAGAGGGTTACGGGTGCATAGCTTTGGGCCACCACGGGGGATGATCAGGCCGAAACGGTCTTGATGCGGCTACTGCGAGGCAGTGGGCTGCAGGGGGTTGGGCGGAATACCGCCTCGGCGCGGCCCATTCATTCGCCCCCCCTTGCTTGCTGTTTGTAAACTGATATCATTAAATATTGCCAAACGTTCAAAGTTCCCTATGTTGAAGATGCAAGCAATTGGGAACCGGTCTATGTGCGGAATAAAATTCGCCACGAATTACTGCCGCTGTTAGCGCGGGAGTATAACCCCCCCGAAATTACCAAGCAGCTCATGCAGCTTGCTGCCTTGGCCCGCCAAGACGATTTAGAGCTGCAGAGGCAGGCCGGGGGGGCCATCTGCAGGCAGCACTCTGTTTGGGATTGGGGGGGCCAACTGCGTTTGAAACGGGCTGTTTTACCGATTTATCCCCCCCGGCCATGCAGCGCAGGGTGTTGCGCACGCTGTTAGCAAACTACCGGGGGGGCCATTTGCGGCGTATTGGTTTTAAACATATCGAAATCTGGCGCCGTAAATTGCTGGCCGATAGTGCTTTTCGCCTTTCCCTGCCCGACGTTTCGGTTTCGGCCACCGCTGACTTTATCTTTGTGGGCGAATTTAAAGGCCGAGCCTGGCAGCCTCAAGTTTTGGCCGTACCCGGTGAAGTTGCGGCCGGGCCATTCACCATTAGGGCAGAACTGTTTACTGCGGCGGAATTGCCCGGCAGGGCCCCCCCGTTCAGCGAAGACTTCGACTGGGAGGGGCTGGCTCGGCCCCCCCTAGTGGTCAGGCCGAGGCGAGACGGAGATCGCTTGCATCCTTTCGGAGCGCAGGGAACAAAAAAAGGTGAAAGATCTGCTGATTGAAGCACGCATTCCGGCGGAACGGCGGGATTTCATTCCCCCCCTCGTTTGCGACCGTCAAGATATTCTGTGGATTCCCACGGTACGCCGCGGCCGCAGTGCTCCCTTAACCGGCCAAACGGGCCGTGTGCTGAGGCTTAGTTTAACGTGCAATTAATTGTTACACGTTGTCACGTTCATACCCCCCCTGTGATATAATTGATTGACGCGGCAAAAAGATAAATGCTCTTGATTTTACAAAAAGGAGGGCAAGAGTTGTGAAAAATAGATTTTTACGCGGTATAAGCCTTTATTTATTAATCGCTATTATTGCAGTTTCTATCGTCAGCCAGCTATACTCGCCCGGCAGCTCGTCTCAGGAACTTTTTTTTATTCCGAGCTTCTACGATATATAAACGAAGACAAAATTGCTTCCGTACGTATGGTGGGGGGGATCAGCATCTGGACGGTACATTGAAAGACGGAACTAATTTTACCGCCGTCATCCCTTTGGGTAAAATGCCTGATCTGGCGGACCGCTTAGAGGCCAATAATGTACAGTTGGAAGCGGAACTGCCGGCAACACCGCCTTGGTGGGTGGCACTTCTGCCCAATTTGGTATTCGTGGTGCTTTTGGCCCTGGTGTGGCTGTTTATTATGAACCAAATGCAGGGCGGCAGCAATCGCGCCTTGTCTTTTGGCAAAAGTAAAGCCCGTTTATATCTTGAGGAAAAGGGAAAATAACGTTTGGTGACGTGGCCGGGGGGGTGGACGAGGCCAAACAGGAACTGATGGAGATTGTGGAATTTTTAAAACAGCCCAAGAAATTCAGTGATTTAGGGGGCTAAGATTCCCAAGGGGGTCCTTTTAATCGGCCCTCCCGGGACCGGTAAAACGTTGCTGGCAAGGGCAGTGGCCGGTGAGGCCGGTGTGCCGTTTTCAGCATCAGCGGTTCTGAGTTTGTGGAAATGTTTGTGGGTGTGGGTGCATCTAGGGTGCGCGACCTTTTCGAAAACGCCAAAAAAAATGCCCCTTGCCTTGTTTTCATCGATGAACTCGATGCGGTGGGCCGCCAACGCGGTGCGGGCCTCGGCGGCGGGCACGATGAAAGGGAACAGACACTTAACCAGCTTCTGGTGGAAATGGATGGCTTTGAGGTTAACTCGGGCATTATCGTCATGTCCGCCACTAACAGGGCTGACGTTTTAGATCCGGCGTTACTGCGGCCGGGCCGTTTTGACCGTAAGGTTATTGTAGATCGCCCCGATCTATTGGGCAGAGAGGCTATTTTAGGCATTCACAGCCGCAATAAGCCCCTAGCCCCCCCTGCGGTGGATCTAAGCGTATTGGCTAGGCGCACGCCCGGTTTTTCCGGGGGGGCGGATTTGGAAAATCTGTTGAATGAAGCCGCCATCTTAGCCGCTAGGGCCAACCGTAAAATCATAACGATGGAAGATGCGGAAGAAGCAATAGACCGGGTTGTTATGGGCCCTGAGAAGAAAAGTAGGGTTCTCAGTGAGATTGATAAGAAGGTATTCGCTTACCATGAGGCGGGCCACGCGGTTGTCGCCCATTTTTCGGAACATGGTGATCCGGTCCACAAGATTACGATTGTGGGCAGGGGTATGGCGGGCGGTTATACCATGATGCTGCCCGAAGAGGAACGATTTGTCACCAGCCGCTCTAAGCTCTTGGACGATCTGGTTAATTTGTTAGGCGGCCGGGCTGCTGAAGAATTGGCTTTAGATGAAATCAGTACAGGCGCCCATAATGATCTGGAGCGGGTGACACGCATTGCCCGCAAAATGGTGATGGAATGGGGAATGAGCCCCCCCAAACTTGGGCCGTTGACCTTCGGCAGGCCCAATGGGGGGGAGGATCTTGTCTTTTGGGCCGCGATATTTCCCGCGAACGCAATTACAGTGAAGAAGTGGCTGCCATTATCGATGAGGAAGTGCGCAGGCTGGTGGAAGAAAGTTATGACCAGGCCATGGCAATCCTCGATGAGCACCGCGATAAACTGGAGGCGGTAGCTAATGCACTGCTGGAACGGGAAACACTGGAGCGGGAAGAATTCGAAACACTGATGGCCGGGGGGGAAGAACTACCCTTACCGGAACCGGAACAAGATCAAATTGGCGATGTCACGGAACAGGCCGTTGCCGCATATAAAGAAGAAGTGCCGGAAAACAGCGTGAACAGCGGAGGCATTCGGGGGGGCAGGAACCCATCATCGGAGAGGCTTAGGGGGGGTTAGGTTATGTCCGATCGGCTCATACTGAAAAACATGGTTTTTTTTATGGGTACCACGGTACCTTTGCGGCCGAACGCGAATTAGGGCAGACGTTCGCTGTTGATCTAGAGATCTTCAGTACCCTACCCTTCAGCGGTGATGACCCCCCCGAATTCAGTTTTAATCCCCCCCTTGATGCCTATGCGGTCATAAAAGATATTGTGGAAGAGGAAGACTTTCAACTGCCGGAAGTGGTGGCGGAGAAAATAGCGGAACAAATTTTGGATATGTGCGATTTGGAAAAGTCATTGTGCGGGTGCGCAAGCCTTTCGTGCCCATTGGCGGGCCCCCCCTTGATTATCTGGAAGTGGAAATCACCCGCCATCCTAAATAGGATCAATTAAAGCAAAAGAGGGAATCCCCCCCGCCGGGGACTCCCTCTTTTTGATGTTTAATGCGTTAGCGCAAGCCTGCAGGCTCGTTACCCAAAATTACGGGCAGCAGCAGTACTTCGCCCTGCCGAAAGACGGTCAAGAGCACTTCGTCGCCGGGCTGCAGCTTGGTAATCTCTTCTTTTAGTTCTCCCACATCGAAATATCCCGTTCGCCGACTCTGCGGATTAAATCCCACGGTTTGATGCCCGCTTCATCCGCCGGCGAACCGCCGAATACATCAACTACAACGATGCCCTTATCGTCCGGGATGCGCAGCTGCTTTGCTAGGTTTTCCGTAAGATTCTGCATGGAGATGCCCAGCCAGGTGCGCTGTACCGAGCCGATGTTAATCAGATCGTCCAATACTTCTTTAGCCACATTGATGGGAATGGCAAAGCCAATTCCTTGAGCGCTGGCGTGTACCGCAGTGTTAATTCCAATCACTTCGCCTTTGACATTCAATAAAGGCCCGCCTGAGTTGCCCCTGTTGATGGCCGCATCAGTCTGCATCAAGTTGCGGTATACCTTTTGAGTGTTTGTTTCTCGATCCAGGATTGTGATTTCCCTACCCTTGGCGCTTAAAACGCCCACCGTCACGGTGTGTTCAAAATCCTGTCCGTAAGGGTTGCCGATCGCGATCAGCCACTCGCCGATGCGCGAGGCATCGGAATCGCCCAGGGGTACTGTGGGAAAGGTTTCGCCGTCTGCATTCAGAATCTGCAGAACCGCCAGATCCAATGTGACATCGGAACCAATAATCTCCGCTTCATACTCTCGTTTCAATCCGGGGGCATCAACAGCAACTTTAATTACTTGTTCCTCGCCTCTGCTGCCCACCACATGTTGGTTGGTGAGGATGATCCCCCCCGCTTGGTCAATGATGAAACCCGAACCGGCGCTGGTGGGCGCGGTGCGGGGCTGGCGCTGAAAGGGATCGGTAAACCAATAATCAAAAAAAAGAAACTAAAAGGATCTTGTGGCGCGGTCCGCTGCTCGTTTTGTTCGGGCAGGGGGCCATTCTACAGAAATAAATACCGTTGCCGGGCTGGCCAGCTCCGCTATGTCCGCGATAAGGTATGGGTTATCGACTACTAGCGGACCGGGGCCGCCGTGGTTAACGGGACAGTCTCCTCTGCGCCTAACGCTGAGTTAGGTGATAGGTGGCTTATTAGTGCACCTGCGAACACTAACGCAGCCAATATTAGCGATATTGCTAACGCACGCTTTTTGGTTTGCATAATAATCCTCCTTTTTTTTATGGATAATAAAATTATAACGCTGTTTGTGTTTGCGCGCAAGGGGGGGATGGGCGGATCAAACACCTGTTAAGTCCAGCCAACCCTTCCCATTAAATAGGTGTTCCTTAAGTTGATCTTTGCCCCCCCAATTGTGGTACAATATTAGCGCAAGGGGGGGATTTGAGTTCCTGGTGGGCTCCGCAGGCTTCAAACCTGTTCGGGGGGGTAACAGGGGGGGTTATCCTCGGTGGGTTCGATTCCCATATCCTCCCGCCAATTAGTTTTTTTGGGGGGGGCGTTTGGCCGTAAGCCGGACGTCCCCCTTTGCGTACCGTGATTTGCTGCATATCAAAATATTCCAGAAAGGCCAGGGCAAATTGCGGCTGGTGGAAAACGGTCGCGGAAGGCAGCCAGTTCGAATTCGCCTTGGAAGGCTTCTTCCGAAAAAGCACTGCCAGGGTAGAGTCTAAGATCTCGGGGGGGTGGTCCAATGCTCGTTCGCCAAAGGTATCAGCCTGCCCAAATGTCCGGCAGCATAAATCAATTCTTTGCTGTACCCCCGCTCCGTCAGCTCACCTAGGGCGGGAGGTTCATGGCCTTGAGCAGCCACCAGTTCGATCAGCCCGGCGAGCTCCTCTTCCCTTTCCGCGGAGAGGCGGATCTCATGGCCGGCCAGGCTGATGGCGCCTTGGTTTTCTCGTAAACGGGGATGCTTAGCCACAATTTGATCAAAGAGGCGGGGGGGAAGGCCGCAGGCCGCCCGCAGCGTCTCTTTGCTTGGGCCGGGTGCTAAGGGTTGTTTAGCATGGTAGTCGCCCACTGCCCGTTCCAGGTAGTCTTGCACTTTTTGCAGCTGTCCGGGGGGGCGAGAACATAGCCGCTGAGTACCGCCAGATCCGGATGAACGGCCAACCCCTGCCTTTCAAAGTCCTGCAGAGTCCAGAAGGTGCGGTCCGCCGCGGTTAAAAGGCTCCTTTCCTGTTCGGTGGAGCGGTATTTGGCCTCCAGAACGGCTAAGTCCAAATAGCTTTCCGGTTTTTCAAAGGGAAACAGGTGGCGCAGGCGTTTGGGGGCCTACCAAACGTAAATTGTGGCCCCCCCTAACCGCGATGCCCTCTTCAATAAAGACTCCTCCGCCCAGAGTATCCTGCAGCTCGCTGTGGCGCAGAATAAAACGATCATGAAAGTGAAAATGTGCCGGCTGTTCCAGCTCCAGCTGCACATAACCCTCGGTTCCCGGCGCCAATTCTTCATCGCGGAGAATTCTTACTTCTGCCAGCGTTTCCAGCGTTCCCACATAAATTTTTAAAAATTGGCCCGTTTTAAGCGGTGCGGGCGCTTGGGGGGGCAGTATCTGCACGTGGGCGTTGATTAACGAATAATAAGGGCGTTTGCCCGGTAGGGCAAGGTACATGCCGCGGGTTAAGTCATCTTTTCCAATCCGGTAAGGTTAACGGCCAGTCTTGAGCGGGGGGGACACCTATCTCTACTGCCTCGGCCTGGGTCTGCAGCCCCCTAATGCGCGCTTGCGATCGGGCGGCCTTACTTCTATGTCCATACCGACACTAAACCGGCCGTCCACCAGTGTGCCCGTGACAACGGTACCTGACCCCCTAATGGTAAATACCCTGTCAATCCAAAGTAGGGGGGGATCATCTTTGTGTTCGGGGCCGGGGGATGGTGCTAATAATGTCGTTCATGGCGGCCCGCAGCGCGTCCATGTTGTGACCGCTGACCGCGGAGACCGGGATAATGGGAAAATGCTGCAGAGAAGTGCCCGCCAGGTTTTCTTCGATCTCCGCTTGCACCAATTCCAGCCACTCTGCATCAACCAGATCGGCCTTGGTTATGGCCACCAGGCCTTGTTTGATACCGTAGAGGTGTAAAATGTCGGCATGTTCCTGGGTTTGGGGGGCATCCAGCCGTCATCGGCGGCCACCACCAGAAGAACGAAATCAACCATGCCCACACCGGCCAGCATGTTCTTAACTAGGCGGTGGTGGCCCGGTACATCAACAACTCCCACATTGCCGCCGGGCAGAGAAAACCAGGCGAAGCCCAGATCCACCGTCATGCCTCTGGCCTGTTCCTCTCGGAGCCGATCGGGGTTAATACCGGTCAGGGCTGTGATTAAAGTAGTCTTGCCGTGGTCAATATGGCCGGCTGTACCTAGAATAAACATTAGGGCATCCCCCCCTCCTTGAGAATCGCGAGTAGTTTACCATCTTGGGCCGGTAAAACGGTGCGGGATCAAGCCAGACCCGCTCCCGGATAATACGGGCCAGAACAGGCGGACTGCCCAGTCTGAGCCAGTCTGCGATTGCCTGCGCGGAATATTCGTTGCTGTGCAGGACTAATGCCCACGAGGCTATAGTCTCGCCGGGCAGCGATCCCCCCTCCCATGGTAGATAGGGCGGGCTTCAACTCCCCCCTGCAGACCGGGGCCCAAGTCGAGCCAGCCAATCTGCCGCCCTCTTTTTAATCTGCCC
>JMBX01000279.1_pt1 | contig 13415 bp, 17 predicted proteins | sample 616521 | NCBI WGS metagenome assembly JMBX01 (sample SAMN02727906, study PRJNA239997) | anaerobic digester metagenome | biome: anaerobic digester; isolation source: mesophilic anaerobic digester inoculated with municipal waste water sludge... | place: Germany: Bielefeld University, CeBiTec ...
GGTTTGCGTTCTGAATTGGAAAAAGTGAAGGGGCTTAGAGATATCGTTGTATCCAGGAAAGATTACCGGATGGAGTACCAGATTCAGTTCGATCGTGAAAAGCTTGCTCTTAACGGGTTGAATATGACCACTGCAGCCAATGCGGTAAGAAACAGGATCAACGGGCTCACCATGTCACGCTACCGCGAAGAGGGAGAGGAGTATAATATTCGTGTCAGGTTCGAAGAACAATACAGGCAGTCGATTGAAGATATCGAAAATATTCTTATCTACAACCCTATGGGAGCAGGTGTTCGTGTACGTGACCTGGGAAAGGTTGTGGAGACTTCCACACTCCCTCAGATAGACCGGCAGGACAGGGAACGTATTGTGTCTGTTACCGGAACAATCTACGGGCGTGCTTTGAGTGAGGTGGTTGCAGATGTAAATAAAATATTGGCAGAAGTAGATCCGCCTACAGGTGTGCAGCTGGAGATGGGCGGCTCGTTAGAAGACCAGCAGGAGGCATTTTCTGAATTGACTTTGCTGCTGTTGATAGTTTCACTGTTGGTATATATTGTGCTTGCATCACAGTTTGAATCGCTTACTTATCCTTTTATGATTATTCTTACAGTCCCATTTGCCTTTACCGGATCTATCCTGATGCTTTCTATTACCCGCGAGCCGCTTGGTATAATGGGATTCGTGGGGGGGTTGATCATGCTTGTGGGAATGGTGGTGAAGAATGCCATCGTGCTTATTGATTACATCAATCTGAACCGCGAAAGAGGTATGACTATTATCACTGCTGTGGTGCACGGAGGACGTTCGAGGCTTCGTCCGTATTGATGACTACCCTTACAACAATACTGGGAATGATACCGTTAGCGGTAGGGACAGGACAGGGGGGTCAGAGATGTGGAAATCATTGGGTATCTCCATCATTGGGGGGGTATGACATTTTCTACAATTATTACCCTTGTTCTCATTCCGGCACTCTATTCCATCATGGCCGGTTACGGCGTGCGCAGAAAGCGTAAGAAACATCGCGATATTCTGACTGATAATGTTTAAGGGAAAGTAGTGTCAAATTGAAAGGAATAAATAATTTTAATTGTATGAAAGCTGTAATGATAATTTTAGACCAGGCGCACTATGAAAAGATTGTGAACGACCTGAGCTCATTGAATATTCGTGGGTTTACTTCATGGAAAGAGGTTTACGGAAAAGGAAGTAAAGATGGATACCCGCATTATGGATCACATGCTTGGCCTTCGGTGAATAATGCTATCCTTACCATTGTAGATGATGATAGAGTTCACCTGTTGTTGAATTATCTGAAAAACAGGATGAAGAGTCCGCAAACCTGGGGTTGCGTGCCTTCGTATGGAACGTGGAAGATATGATATAGTTATAAGCCTAAAAATATATGGCACAGCGGAACACGGAGGCTGCAAAGTACTAATTGTAGCAAATAACTAATTGCAGCAAATAACCTGATAAGAACTGACTATCATCAACCGTTTGATTTTCTGTGAACCGAATCGGTTTATAAATGTTTTACAGTTTATATATAAGCCCCCCCCGTGGAGTTTTTTTAGCTGCAAGTCGACCAATAAATTATTGACTGTCAGTATTATAAATGAAGTTTTAACGAAGCATTAATATAACTAATTAAACAATAATTGAAATGGGAATCATCAGAAGTATCCTCGATACGGATCTTTATAAATTTACTACCAGTTATGCATATTCAAAACTCTTTCCACGCGCTTATGGTGAATTTGAATTTGTGGACAGAAGCAACGGAGATTATCCACAGGGATTTGATCAGCTACTGCGAAAGGAGCTGGAGGAGATGTCAGCTCTGGTGTTGACAAATGACGAAGAAGTTTTTATTAGAAAGCAGATGCCATATCTGCCACCAATTTATATTGACTTCCTGAAAGGATTCCGTTTTGATCCGTCGGAAGTGGATATATGGATGGATGGCAACAAGCTGCATGTCAAAGCCAGCGGTTTACTTTATAGGGTTACTTTGTGGGAAACGCCGGTTTTGGCTACAATCTCCGAACTCTTTTTCCGGGAGACAGGGCAGCACCCCCCCGATCTGGAATATATGGAGGCGTCAGCAATAGAAAAGCTTTGAAGATGAAAGAGCACGGTATCACATTTTCTCTCTTCGGGATGAGGCGAAGATTTAGCTTTGATGTAGAGGACAGAGTGACGGAGCTTCTGAAGATTCATGCCGGAAAGAGCTTGTATGGAACTAGTAATGTTTATATGGCGTTCAAACACAAACTGAACGTATCGGGCACCCACCCGCATGAGTGGGTGCAGTTCCACGGTTCTATCTACGGTTACAAGATGGCAAATTACATGTCTATGGAGGATTGGATCAACGTGTTTGATGGCGATCTGGGAACTGTACTTACCGATACTTATACTACCGGTGTGTTCTTGCGTAATTTCAGCAAGAAGCATGCGGCACTTTTTACCAGCTTGAGGCATGATAGCGGCGATCCGTTTATTTTTATCGATAAAGTTATCAAACGGTACGAAGAGCTTCGTGTAAATCCCAAAATGAAATACCTGGTCTTTTCAGATAGCCTTGACGTAGAGAAGGCTATCCGCATCAAGGACTATTGTGGCGACCGCATTGGTGCCACTTTTGGCATTGGTACCAATCTGACTAATGATGTGGGAAATGATATAAAAGGGATGAATATTGTAATGAAGCTTTTCAGATGCAAGATGATTGCCAGGGAGGAGTGGCAGGAGTGCGTTAAGCTGTCTGATGTGGAAGGAAAGCATACAGGAAGTGAACGTGAGATAACCCTGGTGAAGGAGACGCTGGGCCTTTAAGAAAATGCAATTAGTAATTCATATTAAGTAAAGTGAATGCCCATATAGTGTGTGAAAATGATGCCTCATTCCTGCCGGCATGGAGATGATTTATTAATAGTGGAATGAGTAACTGTATTCGCTGCTGTTTCCTGCTCTATCCGTCGCCCTGAATACCAATATCTGTTTCTCTCCTTTTATTAGCCGTGAATCGTCAAAAATGTAGGTATAGACCGGTGATTTTGAATCGTGTGTAAAAGTACGTACTTCCCGTTTATCTCTCCCCCCCTGAAATAAGCTATCCCGCTTTTATCGTCGCTGAGCCTTATGCGTATTTTTTTCTGGCTTACCCACCCGGCAGGTTCCAGTGGTGTGATAACAGGAGCTACCGTGTCAGAGCTTACTGCATACCTGTCACCCAGCTCCCTAATTGAAGCTTCCACTCCACCGCGTTTGTAACTGCCTCCTATCCAGCTTTCGTTACCGTTGTCGCTTATTTTTACTATACCGTACTGGTTGCGGTTTTGCAGCGTATCTGTATGCAGTTTAATCCAGATTGTTCCGCTTTTATGTAGTGGAACGGGATTATTATTTACATGGTGCACATCTGAATAGTAGGTAGGTTTTTTTTGTGATGAAGTGGGAATAACAGAAATTATCATATAAATTCCCTGTAGGTATTGACAGTGAAAATCCCAAATCTAAAACGAGTTATGCAGGTTCCATGCCATCCAGTTTGAGCAGCCGGGTTCTTCAGGTATCTCCTGCCGCTGACCGTTTACAGTGAAAGAGTATGAAAGCATATTTCCATAAAGGTCTTCCAGCTTGTATCTGAACCGATAGGCTCTCTCCTCGTCAATATCTATATATCCTCTGTTTGCTGATTCATAAAACGGAAGCCTGTTGCCGGGCTCAATAAATGAATTCATAAAAAAAATGAACGACGGTTCTTCCAATCCTCAAAGTCGATGAAGGAGTTCAGCATGCGTGTGTCATTAAAAGAATAACGTCCTATGGTGCTGCTGAATATCTGTTTGTCGTCTACGAACAGACGAATATATTTCACGCCATATATATTTGACTGGCCATTCATCCGGTCATATGCCTTTACACCTGTACCTATACGTCCCCCCCATGCATTCACAGTTTTTCCCGGACTTGACGGATTGCCAGCTTTGTCCTTACCAATATTCATTCTCAGAGTATTACCGCTTCCGTTGACAATTCCCTTGCCTGCAACCGGATATATGGCAATTCCCCCCTCAGGTCGGGCTTTTGTGTGTCGGGTACCTGCCTATGTATTCCAGTACATCCAGCGGCTCCTGTGTGTGGGTATCCCGGATTTCGAGATGGAGATGTGGCCCTCCCGAACTCCCAGTATTACCGCTCAATGCGATCTGCTCACCCCCCCGCTTTACAGGCATCATTCCCTTCTCAGGGTGAAGGTTTACTTGAAAGCTCTCCTGTTCATATTGCTTAATAATAACCCAGTCGGCAATTTTTTTTGAAAGCTTTTCAAATGGGCATAAACGCTGGTATGGCCTGTTGCCGGATGATCAACATAGAGTGCCAATCCATAGCCTCCAGGTGAAACACTTATGCGGGATATATATCCATCTTCGACTGCTAAAACTGGTTTCCCCGTCACACCTTGTGTTTTGAAATCCACTCCGGAATGAAAATGATTGCCTCTTAGTTCGCCGAAGTTGCCACTCAGCGCAGGGGGGGTATATTTAATGGATTTATGTATTGCTGTGAAAAGGATAGAAGTGAAGTAGCAAAAAAAAGAGATATGATAATAAAAAGCAAAATTGTTTCATCTTACGTTGTTTTGTTCGAAAAAGAGATGAACACCGTATCAATAATATCTTTTGCAACCTCTTTTTTTTGATTTTAAATCGAACGATCTTTTTCCTCCGTCACGGGAAAGTATCGTTACCTTGTTTGTGTCATGCCCAAATCCGGCACCTTTGTCCTGCAGTGAATTGAGCACGATGAAATCAAGGTTTTCTTCTCTAGCTTTTAATGGCATTAGCTCCTCATCGTTGGTCTCCAATGCAAAACCGATGATCAGCTGGTGTGTCTTTTTCATTTCTCCCAACGATGCGGCAATATCGGGATTGGCTGTCAGGGTGAGGGTAATACTCTCCAGCTCATTCCGTTTTATCTTTTCATCCTGTTTCTGTTCAGGACGGTAATCGGCCACAGCAGCAGAGAGAATGGCAGCATCCATTTGAGGGAAATGCTTCATGGTGGCATCATACATATCTTTTGCCGATTCAACGTCTATTCTCCGTATACCATGATGAGAAACTAATTGTGCTGTTGGACCGGTTATCAGCAAGACCTCAGCACCGCGTAAAGCACACTCTTCAGCCAGTGCAAAACCCATTTTCCCTGATGAGAAATTACCGATAAACCGAACCGGGTCGATGCGCTCATAGGTGGGGCCTGCAGTAATCAGAATCTTTTTTTTGTTAAGATTGTTCCGTAATACGAAAAACTGTTCCAGCAATGGCTACAATATTTTCAGGCTCTTCCATCCGCCCTTTCCTTCGAGATGACTGGCCAGCTCTCCCTCGGCAGGCTCAATAATCCGCACCCCCCCGTCACTCTTCAGTATTTCCAGATTACGCTGGGTTGTTATGTGCCTGTACATATCGAGATCCATAGCCGGTGCAACAAATACAGGAGCTCTCATGGATAGGTAGGTGGTGATAAGCATATTGTCGGCAATGCCGTTTGCCATCTTGCCGATGGTGGATGCCGTGGCTGGAGCAACGACCATCAGATCGGCCCACAAACCCAGATCCACATGGCTATGCCAGGTGCCGTCACCCGTGGCAAAAAAACTCACTTATTACCGGTTTGCCTGACAGGGCAGACAGTGTTACCGGTGTAATGAATTCTTTTCCGGAAGGAGTGATAACGATCTGCACTTCTGCGCCCTTTTTTTTATCAATAACCGGGTGATAATTGCCGATTTGTAGGCCGCGATGCTGCCTGTAATTCCCAAAACAATATGTTTTCCCCCCCTCAGCGACATAACTGTTGATTTAACCGTTGCAAATATAGCCGAATTTTCTGAACCCCCCCGCCAATGAAACGATAGAAACTGTTCAACTTTCACAGCTGCTGCCAACAAAATATCGTTAAATTAGAAAATTCAGTTTAACTCATTCAACGATCTCAATATTTCCGCAATGTTAAATAACGCTAAATATATAAATATATATGGTACTTTGTATTGCATAATACTTTGCTTTGAGTAATTTTGTATCGAAAGACTATTGTTTATGGTTTTTAATAGTTCCAATAGAGTAAATTACACATTAGGTAATTAATACAGAGTTTATAAAGCGCAAAATAACAGTATCCATAATAAAACAGTTGAATAGAATATTGTATAAGAAAATTGTAAAAGTGAAAATAAAAAGAATATGAATATTGAAAATACGCAGAGTCAAATGCGAAAGGGGGGGTACTGGAATACTGTATTCTTTCCATTATAAAGAGAGGAGAGGCTTATCCGGGTGATATCATTGATGAGATGAAAAGTGCCGGGTTGCAACTTCTGGAGGGGACACTCTATCCTTTGCTTAATCGACTGAAGAATGCTGAGATACTTACATACAGATGGGTTGAAAGCACTTCGGGCCCGCCACGTAAATACTTTCAGCTTACCGGAAAGGGGAAATATTCTATACACTTTTACAAACCACCTGGAATGAACTTGCCGGCGGGGGTAGAATGCTTAACGCGAAAGACTGACGAAATGTATAATAATCAACCGGATCAAAATCCATCAGAATAACATCAATATATGAAGAAGGTAATCAACATTAATTTTCAAGGACAGGTAATTGCCATTGAAGAGACTGCTTACGAAATATTGAAACAGTATATCGACAGTCTCAAAGAGTACTTTTCACGAGAGGAGGGTGGTGATGAGATTGTTAACGATATTGAATGCCGTATCGCTGAACTTTTCGGTAACCGTTTAAAGCACGGTATCAACTGCATCACTGATGAAGATGTGGAAGTTATCATCAGCAGTATCGGCAGACCTAAGGATTTCGATTCAGATTATTATGAATCTTCTCAGAGAGAACGTGGTGCCGGAGAATCTTCATCAACAACAGGTGTATGTTCCGATAACGGAGCAAACTTATCCGAACAGGTAACATCAGGTGAATCCCGCTCACTCAACAGAAATGCTAATGATCAGATTATTGGTGGTGTCTGCAGTGGCCTGGCGCATTATTTCAAGACTGACCCTGCATGGATTCGAATTCTCTTCGTATTGTTTTTCGGTGTTCTTTTTTTTGGGTTTATATCGTTTTGTGGATCGTGCTAAAATCTAAACCCCCCCTCGAATCTAATGTTACCAAACGTCTTTATCGAAATCCCAACGATCGATATTTAAGTGGTGTTTGCGGAGGTATAGCTGCATACTTCAAATAGAGTCATGGATACCACGTCTTCTTTTCTTGCTGCCCATTATGTTGAATGTGGTTGGAATGGTATCAATTTTTCCTTTGAGCACCTTTTTTTTCATAATATAGGCTTCAACTGGAATATTAATCTGGGAGTTGTACTTTTGTACGTGGTGTTGTGGATAATTATTCCCGAAGCAAAGACCGTGAAGCAGAAACTTGAGATGATGGGAGAGGACGACTATATCCAATCCATAAGAGATAAAGTGACTGATAATGTGGCGAGTGCAAAAAGCCGTACAGATACGGGCCGCTATGATGCAAATACTGGATTTGCTTCTTCGGGTTTAAAAATAGATAATGACCAAAACCCTCTTCGGAGAATATGCCACCCGAACCTCCCCCGTCCTAATTCAAGGACCGCACAATATCCACAACCGGATAGATCGGGATGTCTGAACGTTTTGGTTATATTTCTGAAAATCATCTTTTCTCTTCGTGGGGATCTTCGCGCTCATGCTGGTGGTACTATTTTCGGACTACTTTTGCCGGATCGCAATTTATGCCGTTGAAATCACTCTTTATTGATCCCGGGTACGAGACTAATCTGCTTTCACATCAATAGCTATGATAACTCTTGTGCCCCTCATTTCTGTAATAATTTGGGTTATTCGTCGAGTGATGAAAGTAAAATCACGGCCTATAATAGGTGTTGTTGCAACTGTCCTGTGGTTTGCCGGTCTTGCGATAATGGGCGTACTTGCTACAAGTGTTGCAAAAAAATTCAACGTTGAAAGTTCCCGCGAAGAGATAGTAGCACTATCGCCGGTTAATTCAGGTAAGCTCTATGTTGAAATGGAGACCTACAGAGAGGATTTTTCCGAGTTTAAATTAGGATACGGTTTTGGATTAGGTTCAGAGATCGATGAGCTACCATATACCACAGTTAACGAAGATTCACTACTTTTCAGAAAAATCAATCTGCAGATAGGGAAAAGTTCAGATTCACTATTTCACATAAGGACGATTGCAGCTTCAAGAGGCAGAAATCTTCGCAGTGCAAAAGCCGATATTGAGCAGTTTACCTATAACATTGTCCAGAAAGACTCCGTACTGTTCCTGCCTGAATTTCTGGCAGTACCGGTAAATCAGGGCTTCAGGGATCAGAGTATAACCATTGAAATATTTGTCCCGGCAGGAAAAAAAAGTTGAAGTTAGCGATGCACTGAGGGAGTACAAAAATAATCAAACACCCTCAGTTGTAAGGAAAAGAGTCAGAACCTTTTCCCGTACATATTTTCCCGTTGAAGCCGAAACCTCGGGACAAGAATTTGAGAACATAGAAAAAAAAGAGATACGGTTTAGTAGTAATTTTTATTTTACATAACTTTTCATTGTCGTTCTTTAGGGCTGCCCCATATGGCGGCCCTTTTTAGTGTGTAATTATCAAAATAATGTTTATTTTTGCACAATAAACATTTTCTATATGTTATATTAGCTAAGGCTGAACTTACACGGAACCAATCCGCAGTAAGAAAATAATTAAAATGCTATAAATCTGGTAACGTAAAGGAACAATATATAATAATATATACTATGAACAGAAGAAATTTCATTAGGAATGTTTCCGCCATTTCAACACTTACCGTATTAAAACCGGAGATAGTTTTTGCATCAGGTAATAATTCTGCTGTGAGGGTAGGGCTTGTGGGGGGGTGCGGTTCACGTGCAACGGGAATCCTTAATAGTATGTCTGAAAGCTCAAATATTCAGATTACCGCATTGGCTGATCTTTTTGAAGATAAGCTCGTAAAGGGGGGGATCGACTTTGCCAATGTACTTAACAAAAAAAAGAGGCTATGCTCCTGTTCCGAAGAATAGAACCTATACAGGATCTGAAGCATATCTTAGATTATTGGAAAACCAAGATGTTGATGCTGTAATTATTGCATCTCCAGGCTATTCACATCCTCAAATTCTGGAAGATACGGTTGCTGCGGGGGGGAAGCATGTTTATTGTGAAAAACCTATGGCTGTAGATGCCGACGGATGCAGGCAGGTACTCAGAACAGGGAAGAACATTAATGGAAAAGTATCGGCGTTCGACGGTTTCCAGATTCGTTATGCTACTCCTTATGCAGAAATGGCAAAAAGAATTAAAAGAGGTGATATTGGTGACCTTGTCACGGTACAGCTCTATTATTTTCATCGGGTGCTGTAATTATTCCCCCCCACGAAGGAATGTCGTACGACGAAACACGTATTCGTAATCATTACCATTTCCATGAAATTTCAGGCGGATGTTATCTCGATCAGGCCATTCATATGATCGATACATGCAATTGGATTTTGGGTGCCAATCCTTTATATGCCATAGGTGAAGGAAGCAGGAAAGGAGGTCCAGACTTTGGTAATGCATGGACAAACTATCAGGTAATTTATAAGTATCCGAATGATGTGAATGTTTCGGTACATTCCAGTAAATTCGGGAAAGTTTTCGGTGATGTTTGTGCCAGGTTTATTGGGACAAAAGGTATTGCTGAAGCACATTACAGCGGGGGGGAGTGTTTATTATGGGCGAGAATAAATGGGATTCTGGAGTTGTACGTTCTTCGTCGGAGCTTACGCCTGAATCTATTGCAAAAGGCGCCAGCTCGTCGTCATTAGACGATGCTGATATCAATAAAGGCAAGGCTTTTATTGATAGTATAACAGGAGGAGTATATATGAATCAGCTTGAATCTGGATGTAATTCTACCTTAAGTGCTATCTTGGGAAGAGAGGCGGCTTCCAGGCAGGAGAAGGTCACATGGGGACGAACTGATATACACACCGCATCGGATTGACCCGAAATTGAATTTAAAACAGTTCGACATAAAATAAAATTCAAAAAAAATATTGGGTTCAATTTAAAAAATCTTGTATCTTTGCATCCGCAATTCAGAAAAAGCTGTACGGCCAGCCTTTCCCTGAGTAGGGGGGGAAGTATGGCCGTTGAGCTACGGAAACAAAAACATTGGTGTTTTTATTTTTCTGATGCGTTATCAGGCGGAGGCCTTTTAATATATTGGTAAGTTATGAGCCCGGATGGCGGAATTGGCAGACGCGCTAGTTTCAGGGACTAGTGTTGGCAACAACGTGCAGGTTCGACCCCCCCTGTTCCGGGCACTGCAATGCGCAGGTGGTGAAATTGGTATACACGCTACTTTGAGGGGGTAGTGCCGGTTACGGCGTGTGAGTTCGACTCTCATCCTGCGCACTTTGTTGATTCTCAGTCACATGTTGTTCTTATATTTTTTTTCGTACCATTTGGAATAGTTCTCTCACCTTACTTTTGAATTTTTCATTGTTTTGTTATTCTCTTTACACTTCCGCCAAGACCTTATCTGCAATATATTTTTCATGATCTAATGAGTATTTTTTTGTTGCCTTCATGTTTTCTGTACACATGATTCTTTCGACCGTTACTTTTTTTTATCTTGCGAAGTCTTTCTATCTCAATTCGGAGTTTCCTGTTTTCTTCCAGCATCTCCAGGTATTTGTTTTTATATTTTACGGAGTTTTCTTCCAAGGTGTCGGTTGTTTGTTCGACAGCGGCTGGCTGAACCGGAGTGCTTGTCATCTTCCCCTTTCCCGTGATAAGCCAATCAAGGTTCAGGTCGGGGGGGAAAGCTTCCACGATATTGGACAGTTTGTCCGCACCAATCGAAGTTTTTACCTTACTGATATATCCCCGCGAAAAACCAACCCGCTCTTCAAATTTAGTTTGTCCCAGTCCTTTTGATTTTATGAATAATTTTAACCTGTCTATGAATTCCATATTTTGTATTGTTCCTCAGGTAATTATCGATTTTTTTTGTTATTTAGAAACAGTATAAATTACACCATAAATTCGCTTTTTACTTGCCATTACTGAATATGTACAGTATATTTGCATTGTTAATTAATGTTTAATGCGTTGCAACAAAATTAGACATTCTACAAAGATATGAATAATCAGGCAAATACCATAAAACCGGTTACTAAAATATCGATACCCGATACACTATTAAGTTTAAAGGTAGGTGAAACTGTGATGATATCTGCGAGAACGATTAATTCCAGTTCTGTCAGGGCTGCCGCATCCCGTTTAAAGAAAATAAAGAAAGCACAGTTTATTGTAACCGAACAAGGCTTGATAAATGAAATTAAAGTAACCAGATTAAAATAATTCATACAATCATGTTTAAATGTTATTGAATATTAACGGGATTAATGTCGTTATTGGAATCAACATATGTTATCAAACAAACAAATAACTGCCGTATTAACCAAAAACGGCACAATTAATTTCACATTTATTTTTTTTCTGTATTTCTAATTACATAACAAGAAATACAGTTAAGGGAAAAGCTTGTTTAGGCAGAGATAAACGAATCTTTGCCAGGTGTTAGCATCTTTATTGAAAATTCTATAAGAGGAGTGCCTACGGATGTGGACGTAACTTTAAATTTTAAATTAAACTAATTCATATAATTTATTTAACATGAAAAAGCAATTAAGTATCATCTGTTTTGTTGTGGCTATTATTATTTTTTGGTCGTGCGGAGGCGACAAGTCCGATAATTTCGGACGGGAAATTACAATCCATCAAAACCGGTCGAAATCACCGGCTTTGAACCGGACTCAGGAGGAATGTCGACTAAAGTATTTATTACGGGGGGAATAACTTTGGCTCGGATGTGTCCAAATAAAAGTGTATTTCAACAATGTACCTGCACCCGTTGTCGGTTCTGACGGGAAACATATTTACACGATTACTCCACGACAGCCGGGTAGGGAGAACGTTATATCTGTAGTAGTGAATGGCGACTCTACCGCTTTTACCAAAAAGAAATACTTGTACCGTACAATGTATGTCATTCAAACCATTGCTGGAAGAAAAGGAACAACACAGTTCAAGGCGGGAAAATTGTCGGAGGCTGAGTTTCATCAACCTTCCACCATAACAGTGGATGCACAAAAGAACATCTTTATATCCCATTGGCGCGTTCCGTTTTGTTTTGTCCGAATTAACGAAGAGGAAAACATTGTAGAAGCTCTTGCTCCTGGAAGTAAAACTGATACCAAATATGCATTTGGTTCGCCGACAGTTGATGCAAATGGTGTTGTTTCTGCAATCTCCGATAATGGTAGAACTTTTTTCACTTTTGATCCTATTGAAGGCTGGACACCAAGAGAACGCTCAATTCTACCTGCAGGAGCAGGAGGAACTCCCTTTACATTCAGTACGGCGCACAGTCTTGCGGCCCATCCGGTAACGGGAGAGCTGTATACACGTTATTACGCCTCGGGGGGGCATCTTATTAAGGTAAATCCCAACACAAGAGAGGGTACGTTAGTTGGAGAAACATTGACTTCATCTGATTCTTACCTCGTTTTTGACCCTGTCAATCCCAATATTATATATATTTCCTATTCGTCCTTGCATTGTATTGGCAAATATGACCTCGAAAAGAAAGAACATACTATTTTTGCCGGCAGAAATGGCGAGGCCGGATGGCAAGACGGGCCATTGTCAGAAAGCAGGTTTAACACTCCCAACCAGTTGATAGTTGCACCCAATGGTAATCTTTATTTAGCAGATAGAAATAACCACTGCATCCGTATGATTACTCTAGACGGTAAAGGTGGCGGGGGGGTGGTATCAACCGTTATAGGCAAAGGAGGCGTTGCCGGCTATCAGGACGGAAATCCCGAAGATGCCCTTTTCAATCAACCAAGAGGTGTCGCTGTAACGGCGGATGGCAACATTTATATTACAGACCTCGGCAACAATGTTGTCAGAAAGTTAACCATAGAGTAAAATTACCATTAATAATTGAAAGTATATTATGCAATTAAATTATAAAAATATTCTGATTATTTGTTTACTGTGTTTGCTTCCATCATTAGCTGCGGCACAGCAGACGTATAATATGGGAGGTACCGTTTATGACGAAAATGGAGAGACCCTTCCAGGAGTTAGTATTTTTCTGAAGGCACAAGCCATGATTGGTACAGCAACCGATATCGATGGTAAATTTAAAATCAGGCTTCCAAGGGTGATGTGCTTGTATTTTCATATATAGGATATGAAAACCAGGAATATCTTGTTGATGCGGAAAATGAAAAAAA
>JMBX01000280.1_pt1 | contig 13394 bp, 24 predicted proteins | sample 616521 | NCBI WGS metagenome assembly JMBX01 (sample SAMN02727906, study PRJNA239997) | anaerobic digester metagenome | biome: anaerobic digester; isolation source: mesophilic anaerobic digester inoculated with municipal waste water sludge... | place: Germany: Bielefeld University, CeBiTec ...
TGGTGCAGAAAGGAAGGATATAAATGACAGATTGCAATAGTTGTCCATCTAAGAATAGCTGTAATATAGAAGAACAAAATACTTGTGGTATAAAAAAATAATTCTAACAATCAAGTTAAAAATATAATAGGGGTAATGAGTGGAAAAGGAGGAGTTGGAAAATCTACTGTATCCGCAATGATTGCAGAGGAATTGAATAAAAAAAGGTTTTAAAGTGGGAATAATGGATGCAGATATTACTGGGCCAAGTATTCCCAGGCTTTTAAATATAAGCCATAAAAAGGCTACAGCTAATGAATTAGGGATTATACCTGTAACTACCTCTAATGGAATAAAGGTGATGAGTCTTAATCTATTGATGGAAGATGAAGACCAACCAGTGATATGGAGAGGACCATTGATTGCTGGAGTAGTAGAGCAGTTTTGGACCGATGTACAATGGGGGAGATTTGGATTATCTTATTATAGATATGCCACCAGGAACAGGAGATGTGGCTCTAACTGTAATGCAGTCTATTCCTATATCAGGATTGGTCATGGTATCTGTGCCACAAGATTTGGTTTCCATGATAGTTTCAAAGTCCATAAATATGGCTAAAAAGCTCAATATACCTATACTAGGTGTAGTGGAAAATATGAGTTATGTAAAATGTCCCGACTGTGGCAAGAAGATTAGAATATTTGAAAGCGAAAATACTATCAAATTTTTAAAGGAGAACAATCTAGAGCTATTGGGAGAATTGCCCATGTCTAAGAATATTGCCAATGTATCTGTTGAAGGAAATGATATAATAGAAGAAGAGATACAAAATACCTTTGAACAAATAGGTACAAAAATAATAAAATCCTTAAGCTAATGCTTTGGAGGGATATATATGGCTAGACCAATTAAATGTAGAAGGGTTGAATTCTTACCTAGCATAACCTCTTTTATACCTGTAGATGATGATAATAGAGGGTTAAATGCTATAAATTTAAAAGTAGAAGAATTAGAAGCCATGAGACTAAAGGATATAGAAGGACTTAATCAACAGGAATGTGCTGATGAAATGGGAGTATCCCGCCAGACTTTCCAAAATATCATAGATAGTGGGAGAAAAAAAGTTACCCAAGCCTTGGTAGAAGGGAGAGGCATAAATATTAAGGGAGGTAACTATGTATTTACTCACTGTAGATTAAAATGTAAAAGTTGCAATGAGATTTACGAAGCAAATTTCATAAGGGATAAGAATACCTGTCCTAATTGTCATTCTCATAAGATAGTATGCAAGAATAAAGGTGCAAAATGTAAAAAAACTATGTATCAAATAGATGGTATAAACCCCCCCCAAGATTTTGGAAAAAAATAAGGATAATAATATTTTGGGGGGTAAAATTATGGTTAAAAGTAAAAAAATATTATGAAGCTAAAGCTAAAAAAAATCTTAGAATATGCTAATCTATTGTCCCATTCCTTGAAGGAAAAAGAAAAAAACTGAGGAGGAAGAAATATTAGAAAGTCTAAAACAAGCCCACAAAGAGTGGAAGGATAAAGAAAGGTATTTTCAGTCGGTAAAGGAACCAGATTTAATAGATCATGCTATATATGAACTAGAGGCATCTAGAATAAAGTATATGTATCTATTAAAAAAAATAAAGGAGATAAATATAGAGTAATATTTACAAAACCTGTCCTCTATTATATAATATAGTGAAAATATAGGAGGGGGTATTATGGGTTTTGGTACTTTATTATCCTTTATATTTGGTCTGTTCCTATTATATATAGTAGGAATGCTATTGGTAATTCCCATTAAGATAATAGTAAAATTAATAGCTAATGGGGGGGTTATTGGAGGATTATTACTACTTTTGTTCAATTTCATAGGGGGGGATTTTGGGCTATCCTTAGTGATAAATCCAATTACAGCGTTGACTGTGGGTTTCTTAGGCATACCAGGGTGATATTGTTACTTATATTGCAGAAGGTTTTATGATATGATAGGATATATGATATAATAGGAAGGTATTAAAATACTGTCAATATAAAATAAATTTAGTAAGGGGGGCATAAGCGTGGCAGCAATCAAAATACAAGTAGAAAAGAGAACAGAATTGGGGGGGAAAAACAAAGTAGATAAAATAAGGGATAATGATATTGTTCCTGGAGTATTATATGGAAAAGGTGAAGAAACTAAACATGTTCAAGTAGATAGACGAATGTTTGAAAAGGTATATAGATCTGCAGGAATGAGTACATTGATAGACTTGGAATTAGATGGAGAGGTTTTACCTGTACTTATTAAAGAAGTTCAGAAACACCCATTTAAGAACGAATATCTCCATGTGGATTTCCAACAGCTTAATATGGACGAAACAGTAAAACTTACTTTACCTATTACTCTAGTAGGCAGAGAAAATATCCAACATCAACCTTCCGTATTGATACAGCAGTTGGATGAAATTGAAATTGAATGTTTACCAAAGGATATTCCAGAAGATATTGTAGTAGATGTATCAAATATCGATTTTACAACCCCCCCAATTTTTGTGTCTGATTTAGAGATATTTGGGAATGAAGACGTAGTAATATTCAGAGAAGCTGATGATGTAATTGCTAGTCTAATTGAACCTACTGAAGAAGAAATAGAGGAAGAAGAAGAGGAAGTATTAGAAGCTGATGAAGTTCCAGTAATAGGCGAAGAAGATGAAGAAGAAGTAGAAGAAGTAGAAGAACCAGAAGAATAATAATTTTAAAAACAGGTAATGGGATTACCTGTTTTTTTATTTGCCTTTTTTTTACAGAATAAATTAGAATAATACTAAAGGAGGTAGATTTATGGAGCAAATCGTAGAAAGGAAGAAAAAAAACCCGTAATAAAGATTTTTTTTATTAATTTTACTTTCTGTTATATTTATAGATTTTGTTATCTTCTTGATGAATAAATTTAATGATAAATTGCCCTATACTACTACTTTGATTACAATGCTTTTAGTCATATTTTGTTGTAGCTATATTCTTATAAAATACTTTTCAAAATACTCTTATACTCTAGAAGAAGATCATTTAGTATTCCATAGAATTATTGGTAGCAAAAGATTTGAAATGTTAAGGATACACTATTCTGACTTGATTAGAATAACTTCCAATGAAGAAATTTATAATCTAAAGAAGCCCACATATAAATTTATATTTGATAAGAATCCTGATCCAATATATATTGGTAAATTTAAATACAAAAAGACAAAAGGACCTTTTATTTAGTCCCAATGATAAGTTGTTAAATCACTTGAAAAAAAGCCATGAATATGAGGAGTGAAAAAAATGGGTAAAATATTATCTGGTTATCTAATGCCCCCCCATCCTCCTATTATTGTGGAGGAAATAGGCAGAGGGCAGGAAAGAAAAGCTATTAATACCATTGAAGGCTGTAGAACTATAGCTAAGGATATAAAGGAGAAAAAAACCTACTACTATTATAATCATAACTCCCCCCCATGGTCCTTTATTTTCCGATGCAATCTCCATATCCGTATCAGAAAGATTAGAAGGAGATTTTAGAAACTTTGGAAATAGAAGCTTAAAATTTAGTTTTAAAAACAATTTAAAACTAGTAGATGAGATTATATCCCAATCCTACAAAGAGGATATTATGATAGCCAAAATAGATGAGGATTTTGCAAGAAGTTATAATGTAGACAGTAGTTTAGACCATGGAGCCTTAGTTCCTCTATATTTTATAAACAAAGAGTATAAAGATTTTCAGCTTGTTTATATAACCTATGGTTTACTTTCACCTAGAAAACTATATAGCTTTGGTAATATAATAAAAGAAAAATCTTTAGAATTAGAAGAGGATGTAGTATTAATAGCAAGTGGGGGGGATCTATCCCATAAACTATCCTATGATGGACCTTATAGTTATTCACCTTATGGCAAACAGTATGATACAAAGATAGTAGAGTTATTAAAAGAAGGGGATTTTAAATCTATAGCTGCCTTTGATATGGAACTAAGTGAAAAGGCGGGAGAATGTGCTCTTCGCTCCTTAATCATATTAGCAGGTTTTTTTGGAAGGTTTAAAAATCAAACCCAAAGTCCTTTCCTATGAGGGACCTTTTGGTGTTGGATATTGTAATGCTATGTTCCATAATATAGGGGGAGAACCATGGAGATAATACCTTTGAACAATTACTTGATATGGAAAATAAAAAGATTGAAAACATAAGGAAGAATGAAGATGAATATGTAAGACTAGCTCGGAATAGCTTAGAATATTATATTAAAAATGGAAAGATAATGGATGTTCCCAAGGATATAAGTGATGAATTATTAAAACGTAGGCATGGTGCTTTTGTAACCATAAAAAAAGACGGAAATCTTAGAGGCTGTATAGGTACCATAGAGCCTACTAAGGCTAATCTAGCAGAGGAGATAATTTATAATGCAATAAGTGCAGGAGTCAAAGATCCTAGATTTGAGCCTGTAACAGAAGAAGAATTACCTTATTTGGTGTACTCAGTAGACGTATTATATCCACCGGAACCTATTTCATCTTTAGAGGAACTGGATGTAGAAAAATATGGGGGTTATTGTTTCCAAAGGCTTTAGAAGAGGGCTATTATTGCCTAATATAGAAGGAGTGAATACTCCTAGTGAACAGGTAAGTATTGCTCTTGCAAAAGCAGGTATAGGAGGGTATGAAGATTATAAATTAGAGAGATTTCGGGTAGAAAGGCATTTTTAAGGAGGAAATATTTATGGAATGCATGTACTATGAAAAAAATAAATGAAAAAGCGTCAAATGTCATCTATGTCCTCACAATTGCACCATCAAGGAAGGGAATACAGGCATATGTAGGGTGAGGAAAAATGTAGAAGGCAAGCTTATAAGTTTAAATTACGGCAAACACACCTCCTATGCTTATGATCCTATAGAGAAAAAGCCCCTTTATCATTTTTATCCAGGAAAAGATATATTTTCCATAGGAAGCTTTGGTTGCAATTTAAAATGCGATTTTTGTCAAAACTGGGATATAGCCCATGAAGAATCTTTGACTATGGAAATAGAAGACAAGGATATATTATTATTAGGAAAGTCTAAAGGTTCTATAGGTATAGCCTACACCTACAATGAACCAACTATATCCTACGAATATATACTTCATATGTCTAAACTAGCTAAAAGACATGGGTTGAAAAATGTATTGATATCCAATGGATATATAAATGAAGAACCTTTAAAAGAATTACTACCCTATATTGATGGGATGAATATAGATCTAAAATCTTTTAAAGATGATTTCTATAAAAGAATATGCAAAGGCACTTTAGAACCAGTATTAAATACCATCAAACTAGCTGCCCAATACACCCATGTAGAGATAACCAACTTAGTTATAGAGGGACAAAATAGCTCAGAAGAAGAGATACGGAATTTAAGTCAATGGATTGCAAGCATAGACAAAGAAATTCCCCCTACATTTATCTAAGTATTTCCATCTTATAATATGAAACTTCCTGAGACTAGCTATGAAGTCCTACTAAGATCAAAGGAGATTGCCAATGAGTATCTAGACTATGTATATGTGGGAAATGTATGGGGGGTGTTGACAACAACACCTATTGCCCTAATTGTCGTAACCACCTAATCCACAGGCATGCTGGTGGAGAGATAATAGGTATAAAAAAACAATAGATGTTCCAAATGTGGTAAACCTATAAAAGTAGTATATTAACATATAATATTTAGCACCAGTTATACTATTTTGAATAATATATAATATTAGGGCAATAATTCTAGCAAAACATGTATAAGGGGGGGTTGATCATTTGTACTGTATTGTCTGCAAAAGGGAAGAGGGGGGGATATGGAATTATTAGGGACAAATATATGTAAAACCTGCATGGAAGATATATCTATAACCTGTGTATCCAGTCAAAGATACGATTATAATAAAGAGATGATAAAGATGATTTTGAAAAAAATATATATATGAAAGACTAAACTTAAACCCTGTAGAGTGACTACAGGGTTTAAGTTTTGATATAATAAAATTAGGTAGTAATTTGAATTATAATATTTGTTAAAGATGAATTTTCAAGAGAGGAGAAGAAACTATGAGCACTCCTATTTTAGATGCATTAAAAAAAACTAAGGATACAAAATAGCATATCTTTCACACCCCAGGACACAAGGGGGGGAGAAACACTTTGATAAACTGGGAAGATTATATCCCTTATATAGACATTACGGAAATATGGGGGGTATGGACAATCTGCAAGACCCCCAAGGAATCATAAAAAAAAGAGCCAGGAGATGGCAGCGGAAGCCTTTGGTGCCAAATACACCCTATACTCTATAAATGGTACTACTGGAGGCATATACATAAGCTTATCTGCTGTAACTAATCCAGGAGATAAGATTTTAATCCAAAGAAATTCCCATAAATCCGTATACAATGGAGCTTTATTAAATAGATTAAATATAGAATACATATATCCTAATTATAATAAAAAAAACCAGGTTTTTACAGGTGTAGCCCCTCAAGATATAGAAGCTAAGTTAAAAGAAGATAAAGACATTAAGGTGGTGGTAATCACATATCCTAATTATTATGGCATTTGTTCTGATATAACTACAATAGCAAAGGTAGTCCATAAATATGATAAAATATTATTAGTAGATGAAGCCCATGGAAGCCATTTTGCATTTTCAGAAAGCCTTCCCATACCTGCATTAGAGGCAGGAGCTGATATAGCTGTTCAAAGCACCCATAAAACATTAGCTAGTTTTACTCAAAGCTCCATGATTCATGTGGGTACAGACCGGGTAAATATAGAAAACTAATAGACATGTCTTCCCTATATCAATCTACTAGTCCTTCCTATCCATTGATGTTATCCTTAGAAATAGCTAGAGCCTATATGGAAGGGGAAGGAATATACAAACTAGAAGAAGCTCTATCTTTAGCTCGACATACTACCCGTAGTCTAATGGATATAAATGGAGTTTATGTATTCACCGAAGATGAAGAGGATAGTACCATATACCATAAAGATCCTATGAAGATACTATTTAGATTAGATGGAATCACAGGAGTTCATTTGAGCCGAATGCTAATGGAAAGGTACCATATATACTTAGAGATGTCAGACTACTACTATGCTTTAGCTTTAGCTTCCCTTATGAACAATAAGGAGGATTTTAAAAGATTATTAGAAGCTGTAGAGGAAGTAGCCAAGGATAGATATAATGAAACTAAACCTATAGATATAAATATACCATTTCCTAATGTAAAAATGCCCATATATGAAGCCTTTTATAGCAACAAAAAAAACCATAGATATTAGAGAAAGCATTGGGAAAATATCTGCCTCTTATATAATTCCTTATCCTCCAGGAATTCCCCCTTATATGTCCTGGGGGGGAAGAGATTACAGAAGAATTACACCACTATATTTACAATTGATGGATATTGGTATAGAAATAGTAGGGCTTATAGGCTATAATAAAGAAAAGATATTAGTAATAGATTAGGAAGGGAATGACTTAGGATTGAAGGGAATATTTATAACACTAGAGGGCCCTGACGGCTCGGGAAAGAGCACTATTATGAACTTATTAAAGGACTATTTCCATGAAAAAAAACATAGATATAATATCTACTAGAGAGCCAGGAGGTACAGAGATAGGAGAAGAAATTCGCCAAATTATATTAGACAACAAACATAAAAATATGTTAGCGGAAACGGAAGCACTACTATATGCTGCATCAAGAGGGCAACATGTCCACGAAAAGATACTTCCCGCTTTGGAGTTAGGTAAAATAGTTCTTTGCGAAAGGTTTATTCTTTCATCTTTAGCTTATCAAGGAGTAGGAAGGGGACTAGGGATAGAAGAAGTTAAGATGATAAACGATTTTGCCATAAAGGTATAAGACCAGACTTAACATTGTTTTTCCATGTGGATCCAGTAGTCACTTTAAACAGAAAGACTAATGTAAAAGGAGGAGATAGACTAGAACAGGAAGGATATGAATTCCATAGGGAAGTATATCAAGGTTATATGAAGCTTCTAAAAATGTATCCAGAAAACACTCAAATAATAGATGCAACCCAATCCATAAAAGAGGTATTTAGTCAAAGTATTTATCATATAGAGAATATCCTTAAAGAAAAGGAGGGACAAATATGAAGCTTATTATTGCTATAGTTCAAGATCAAGATGTTCCAAGTTTAATGGATGATTTAACTGAAAATGATTATAGAGTTACTAAACTAGCTTCAACTGGCGGGTTTTTAAAGTCAGGAAATACCACCTTACTAATGGGAGTTGAAGATAATCAGGTGGATAAGGTAATGAAAATTATAGAAGCCAACTGTAAGACCAGGGAGATAACAACTTCTTTACTTACAGTATCCATGCCTGGAGATACCTATATGCCTTATCCATTAGAGGTGAGGGTAGGAGGCGCTACTATATTTATACTAGATGTGGAACGATTTGTAAAAATATAATTAGGAGGAATAAGAATGAAACTTATTATTGCCATAGTTCAAGACGAGTTTTCTAATAAAGTCATTAAAGCATTGATGAACAACAAGTATAGAACTACTAAGCTATCTTCAACAGGAGGATTTTTAAAATCAGGGAATACCACTCTTTTGATAGGAGTAGAAGATGGGGGGGAGGTAGACAAAGTCATAGATATTATAGAAAAGGAATGTAAGGATACAAAGGTAATGAAGGGGGGGCAGGATGAAGTAACTGTAGGTGGTGCAAATTTGTTTGTATTAGACATGGAAGACTTTAGAAAGTTATAATCGTGGAGGAAGTTTAATGGATTTTAACGATATAATAGGTCATGAGGATACAATAGACAATTTAAAAAAACTATAGAAAAAGGCCATATATCCCATAGCTATCTATTTGAAGGAGAAGAGTCCATAGGCAAAAGGAAAGTTGCTTTAGCTTTTGCCAAGACTCTTCTCTGTAGGTCAGAAGGCATAGAACCTTGCAATAGATGCAATTCTTGTTTTAAATTTGACAATTTTAATCATCCAGATTTTACATTAATAGAGCCAGAAAAGGAGCTAATAGAAAAGAAAAAAATCGATAAATTATTGAGCAATATAAATATAGCCCCTCTAGAGAGCAAAAGAAAGGTAATCATTATAGATGATAGTCATTATATGAGATTGGAAACCCAAAACGCCTTACTAAAGACCTTGGAAGAACCCCCCTCATTATATCAATATTATATTGATTACTTCCAATAGCAATAATATTATTCCTACTATATTATCACGTTGTGAAATAGTCAACTTTTATCCTGTACAGAAGAACAAGATAGAAGAACTATTAGTGGGAGAATACGGTAAAACTAGGGAAGAAGCTAATTTTATAGCCCATTTTACCAAAGGCTCCTTGGGGGGGAAATCTATAATATATTCTAAATCCCCCATATTTTTCAAATTACGAGATGAAACCTTAGATATTATTGATCAAATACTTAGAGGGATGAATTTAATATATTTGTTTCCATGGATTTTTTTTCAATAACAATAAGGATAACTATGAGGATATATTGGATATTTTGCTATACTGGTTTAGGGACTTAATCCTATACAAAAAAATAGGTTCTTCAGAACTACTTATAAATCAGGATAAAACTACCCTTTTATCCAATCAATCCTTCTTAAAAGAAGATAGAATAAATGATATAATAGAAAAGATTATGGAAACAAGGGAGAATATAAATAGAAATGTAAACTATCAATTAGCCATAGAAACCATGCTTTTAAATATGCAGGAGGTATAATTTTATGATAACAGTAGTTGGTGTAAGGTTTAAAAAAAGCGGGGGGGAAAATATATTATTTTGATCCCGATGGGATGGAAATAGTAGAAGGGGGGGACTCAGTAATAGTAGAAACAGCTAGAGGAGTAGAGTTTGGTCATGTAATAGTGGGACCTAAGGAGGTAACGGAACAGGAGATAATTCCCCCCCCTTTAAAAAAAGGTTATTAGAGTGGCTACAGAAGAAGATCATAGGATTCATCAGCACAATAAAGAAAAAGCAATAGATGCTTTTTATATATGTGAAGATAAAATAGTAGAACATGGCTTAGAAATGAGACTTGTAGATGTGGAATACACTTTTGATAACAATAAGGTCATATTCTATTTTACAGCTGATGGGAGAGTAGACTTTAGAGAATTAGTCAAAGACCTAGCAGCTATATTTAAAACCAGAATAGAACTAAGACAAATAGGTGTACGAGATGAAGCCAAGATGATAGGGGGGGATTAGGCCCTTGTGGTAGGGTTGCCTGTTGTTCCACTTTTTTAGGGGGGGAATTTGATCCTGTATCCATAAAAATGGCCAAAGATCAAAGTTTATCTTTAAATCCTTCAAAGATATCTGGCCTATGTGGTAGACTTATGTGTTGTTTAAAATATGAAAGTGAAGTATATGAAAAACTATTAGAGAAAATTCCCCCTGTTGGGACTATAGCTATAACTCCTGAGGGAACTGGTACAATAGTGGAAACTTATACTCTATTGGAGATGGCAAAGGTAAAGGTTAAATTAGAAGATGATACAGAAGATATATTTAGTTATAATCTAGATGATATCCAAATAACAGATGAAATAGATCCAGAATATCAAAAGGTGATAGAAACTGAAAGTACAAAAGATACATTGGAAGAGAATGAAGAAGATAAGGATTAAATATTTTTGTTAAAATACCCTTTTATTCTTTATGATAATTTGATAGAATAATAGAGTATAAAGGACAAGCTACCTAGGGGGGGTGAAACTTTTGGCATATAAAATAACCGATGCATGTATTGCATGTGGTGCTTGTGAAGCTGAATGCCCTGTTGAGGCTATATCTGCAGGAGATGACAAATATGTTATAGACCCAGACACATGTATTGACTGTGGTTCTTGTGCAGATGTATGTCCAGTAGATGCACCTCAACCAGAATAATCAAAGAAGTACCATAAAAGACCCTGAACAGGGTCTTTTTTTAAAATATATTCAGATCTAAAGATTGAAAAGTCCATAATAGTATATAATGAATATAGAAACCATACTGAGAAAATACATTTACTATATGGAATGACAAAGGAGAATAGATATGAGTGGAGGAATTCTATATATTTGCCCTACCCCCCCTATTGGCAATCTAGAGGATATAACCCTTAGAACTTTAAAAGTATTAGAAAAAGTAGATTTGATAGCAGCAGAAGATACTAGGCGTACCCTTAAGCTATTAAATTACTATGAAATAAAAAAAAGCCTCTAACTTCCTATCATGAACATAATAAGGTAGAAAAAGGTCAAGTATTAATAGAAAAGCTAAAAAAAAGGCATGAATATTGCACTAGTAACTGATGCAGGTATGCCAGGGATTTCTGATCCAGGAGAGGATATAATTCGATTAGCTATAGAAAATCAAGTGGAAATAGTAGCCCTTCCTGGAGCCAGTGCATTTATAACTGGGCTAGTACTATCAGGGCTTTCCACGGAGAAATTTGTATTTGAAGGTTTTTTTACCTTCTAAAAAGAAGGATAGAAGGGGGAGAATTAGAAAAGCTAATAGAGGAAAAAAAAGGACTATAATACTATATGAAGCTCCCCATAGACTATTAGATCTTTTAAAGGATATTGAAGCTATTCTAGGCAATAGGCGTATAGCCATTGCTAGGGAGCTGACTAAAATGCATGAGGAGGTATTTAGAGGATATACTTTGGAAGCTATACAAAATTTTGAAAAAGAAAAGCCTAGAGGGGGGGAGTTTGTAATAATAATAGAAGGGGGGGCAAAAATACGGGAGGAAGATCCTTACGAAGATATAAGTATAAAGGAACATTTAAAATTATATGTGGATGAAGGTTTATCTAAAAAGGATGCAGTAAAAAAAGTATCTGAATTGAGAAAAGTCCCAAAAAAATTTAGTATATAAGGAGAGCATAGATATATAAAGCATAAAAATACCCGTCTTAAAAGGCGGGCATTTAGAATTATTTTTTTTAGTTCTTCCATACAAGCTGGGCAGATATTTTTACCTTTAAAGCTAACTACATCCTTAGCTTGTCCACAGAAAATACATGCAGGAGCATATTTTTAAGTATAATATGTTCTCCATCAACAAATATCTCTAGAGCATCCTTTACTTCGATATCTAGATTTCTTCTCAATTCGATAGGTATAACCACTCTACCTAATTCATCCACTTTCCTTACAATTCCAGTTGACTTCATAAATCATTCCTCCCATAAATTTAGTATGAAAAATCGACTTTTTTCTACAGTTTAAAGAATACCATAAATACCAAATAAAGTCAACCTTTATGTGAAAGAATATACAAGTTTTTGATAAAAAAATTGATATAATTTAGAGGTGATAAAATTGTATACCATAGCTAATGAACTAAAGGATAAAATTGTATACCTAAATAAGGTATTATCGGAAAATATAGTCAAGTATTATCCTTAGATGAAATGTTTCTCAGGGAATTTATAGAGGAAAATGTAGGCCCTATAAGAAAAGTGAATAAGTTGACTGAGGAGGAGTTAGCATACTATTATCAAAAGGAGGTATATTGGGAGTAGATGGTTCTAGAAACAGAGTAGGTGGTGCCTATCCTCACTTTGTAGAAATATACCAAGGTTTAGCTAAATCTACCATATATAAGGATAAACCTATATACAAGGCAGATTTTTATAGCCCTTTATACGACGAAAAAGGGGGGGAGTTTCCCATAGAAGATTCTATTGAAGAGGAGGAATCCATTAGAAATAGAAAGCTATCCACTATAGAAATAGAAGCGGCTTTAGAAGGGATTAGGCAACTAAAACCCTATGCAGTCATAATGGATGGTTCCCTTATTAGATATGATATAGAATCTTTTACCCGTTGGATGGAATTGAGAAGGGAATGTGAAGAAAAGGATATAATACTAGTAGGAGTAATAAAGATATTAAAACCTCTATTATAGGGGAATTACTTAAAGAATACAAGGAGTTAAACATAGAAGAATGCTTCCATGATAGGGAACTTCTATATGGTATGTTAGAATATGGAGAGATGATATCCATTCATGGAGAAGTGACCAAAAAGGCCAAGGAAGGTTTTTCTTCATTATTTATGCGGAGTTCCAAAGCTCCTACTGTTATAGGTATGGATATATTAGATAGTCAAAAAAATATCTAGAGGAGATGGCTAGATTGGTATTGACCTTAACACCGGAAGATGGCCGAGGGGTTCCCCCCTATGGATTGATATAGTAGATAGTGAGGTTAAGATCTCCGATAAGATGATTAGGGGATTGTTAGAGTCCTATTTAGATCGACAAATATTGGAAATGCTTTTTATATCCGAAAGGGATAAAAGGACA
>JMBX01000281.1_pt1 | contig 13390 bp, 21 predicted proteins | sample 616521 | NCBI WGS metagenome assembly JMBX01 (sample SAMN02727906, study PRJNA239997) | anaerobic digester metagenome | biome: anaerobic digester; isolation source: mesophilic anaerobic digester inoculated with municipal waste water sludge... | place: Germany: Bielefeld University, CeBiTec ...
TTATAATGGGTTCAGGGCGGAGCCCTCCTACGGTATTGGTATAAGTACAAAAAAAATTCAAAAAAAATTCAGTTCTAAAGCATATATAATTAATAAGAATTTTGGAATTTCTAAAGTTAGTAAGATTTAATTCTCGAGGAGGAAAACTGAAATGAAGATGAAAGATAAAATGCACACAGGAGAGCTTTATTTCCAGGTGATGAGGAGATTATTGAGTGGCAGACAAAATGCCTAGACAGGCTTTATGATTTTAATATGACACGTCCTACGGAATTTGAAAAACGTCAAGCACTTATGAAAGAAATGTTTGCAGAAATTGGAGAAGGTTGTTATATAGAGCCTCCTTTTCATTCAAATTTTGGTGGGGGGGCACATTGTCATTGGGGGGGAAAGAATATATACGCTAATTTTAATTTGACAATGGTCGATGATACCCATATTTATGTTGGAGATTATACTATGTTTGGTCCAAATGTTACCGTAGCAACTGCTGGACATCCAATCTTACCTGAACTTCGCCAGAAGGATATCAATATAATGCACCTGTGTATATTGGTAAAAACTGTTGGATTGGTGCCGGGGTAGTTATTTTACCAGGTATAACTATTGGAGATAATGTTGTGATAGGTGCCGGAAGCATTGTAACAAAGGATTTACCATCTAATGTAGTTGCTGTGGGGAATCCTTGCAAAGTACTTCGTGAAGTTAATGAGTACGATAAGGAGTATTACTTCAAAAACAGAAAAATAGATTATTCAACAATAATAAAGGAAGAGTAGTTTGGTTAGGAAAAGATTTGAGAACTAGATTTAAGGATGATATTTTATTGTATTTAACAAAATTATTGTTATTTTACGATAACTTCTACAAGGATCTAAACTTAATAATGACATCTTAAGGTTAAATTGTGCATTAAAGTTTCAAAAATGTGTTGAAAAAAAGCTCGAAACCCTTAAATAGGATTTACGAGCTGTTGTTATTTGGTGCCGAGGGCGGGAGTTGAACCCGCACGAGGTTCTCCACCCCAACGGATTTTGAGTCCGCCGCGTCTGCCTATTCCGCCACCTCGGCGTTAAGTAAATTATATAATAATATTCAGCTTGATATTACAGAGTTATTATACTATAATTATAATAAAATGTCAAGGTGTGTTACAGTAATGATGGTATATTGAGTAAAGCTCTGATTGATAAAATTTTAAGACAACTTGTAAGGAGTGAACATAGTGAAAAAAAATAGCTTTGATAGGTTTTGGAGCATCAGCAATAGGATTTTTAAAGGGGGGTTTGAAGAGTTTGGATTGAATAAGATATATTCAGTTGATGTATATGAAAAAGGTGAAGATATTGGAAGAACAGGTTTTGGGGGGCTTAAAATATGATGGTAAATTATTTATATCGAAAGGAATGGGTGGAGACCTGGAAATTCCATTAAGTGTACAAAGAAGGGTGGTCGAATTTTACCTACTAAAGTCTGGGTTGGCTAAAACAGATAATAAAGGAATAGTGGTATTTTCAGAAAATCTTGAAAGAGGAGCTTCTTTTGAGAATGAAGAATTATACAAAAAAATTTTATCATGCAGGTTTCGAACCAATTAGGTCTCATTTCTATCACTTGGGAACAGATTTATTGACCGAAACTGTGCAAAAAAAATCTATGAAGATTATATAACTATAGATAATGTTAATTTTCATTTTGGAGAAGAAGTTATACAAATAATTCCACAAGAATCCAAGGTTGTGGTTGTTACAAAAAACGGAGAAGGAGTTTATGATAAGGTTATTGTAGCTGTTGGAAGAAGAGGGCACAAACTGGTAAATGACATGGTTAAAAATCACCCTGAACTAATTTTATCAAATGACAAAGTGGATTTGGGGATAAGATTTGAACTACCAGATCATGTAGTAGCGGAGTTAAACAAGGAAATGTATGAATTTAAAATTAGGTTGAGATCAAAGACGGGCTATATAGTTAGAACATTCTGTAATAATCCTTCAGGAAAAGTTACAATAGAAAAATACGATGATTTTGTTACCGTTAATGGACATGCCAATTCCAATCAGAAGACCTCAAATACAAATTTTGCTATATTAGTCACGCATTCTTTTACACAGCCTTTTAACGATCCGGTTGGTTATGGTTCATATATTTCCAAACTTTCGAATATATTAGCTGGTGGAGATAAAGTAATTCTTCAATGTTATGAAGATTTTAAAAATTCAAAAAGGACTAAGAAGTTAGGTAGGGTGGAACCAACTTTAGATTCTAGTTATTATATTCTAGGGGACTTAAATTTAGCTTTACCTAGAAGAACGATAGAATCTATTATTGATTTTTTTTAGAAAGACTTGAAGAGGTTATTCCAGGAATTACCTATCCAGATAATCTTTTATATGGAGCTGAGGTAAAGTTCTACACAAACAAGATAAACAATGGTTTTTTTGAAATATAAAGATTATAGGCGATTGTAGCGGATGGACTAGGTCTATTACCTACGCTACAGCACATGGTTATATGCTAGCTAAAAGTATGTCTGAGATGAATTAAAACTTAGTTGACAAAGTTATAATCATATGTTATAATAAAACTCGGGATGATAAGTAATTGGGACGTAGCCAAGTGGCAAGGCGACGGACTTTGACTCCGTTATTCGTAGGTTCGAATCCTACCGTCCCAGCCAATATAAATAAAAGAAGCGGGGGGGAAGTTATCTTCCCCGCTTCTTGTTTTCTTTTTATTGAACTTCCACTTCTGTAGCGGTTTTGTGGAATCTTCTATAGCTTTTCTTGTTTCTTCAATTAATTTATCTATATCAGAGTAATATTCAGGATCAATTTCTTTTATTTTTTTTCTAGATAATACAATTTTAAGTCATTTAGTGATAACATTTCTGCAAGATCTAAACCTAATTCTAAAGCTTCTAACTTAATGCTAATTTCTGCTTCTTCGGACTCTATTACTGTTTGAATGTTGACAAGAATTTCATTAATTGGTTGTTGAAAAAACATAAAAAGGTACTGAGGACCTAAATAGTTTATATATTGTTTTAGTTGATTCATCTGTAATTCAGAGTATTTTACCTTTACTTTAAGATCTTGAGGATTAAATTGATAGTACAACTGTACTACAGATGAAGAAGAAGGATATTGAGCAAATAAATCTGATAATACTTTTGTTAAATTAGTCTTAGTCTTCTCAAATTTATTTTCCAATTCTATTTTTAGAGCTTCAGCTTCTTCTAAAGTGGTTATTCCCATATTTTCTACGGATTCTTTAGTGTTGAGAAAATCTCTTGCTGCCTCATACTTAGCTTTCTCATTAGCAATTTCATCGTTCTCGTCTGATAATTGATTAAGTTCTTCAATTTTCTTGTTAATCTCATCTAAACCCAATATTGAAATATTTGGGTCGACATTTTCTGACAGATAAATGTAATTATTTAGATTAGTTAACTGTGTTGAATAACTATTTAATAGATCGGTTGTTAGCATTGTATATATTGCAAGATAATCTGAATCTACTTCTAGAGAGATATCCTCACCTTCAAAAATCAAATCTTCAAGTTCTTTGGCTAAATTTTCTTTGGCTTTTTCATCTAAAGTATTTGAAAATATTTCGTGCATATACAAGAGTTTAGTGTCATAATATATTCTTCCAAAATTCTCTTCTTTTTTTATAATTGACTAACCATTCCTGAAATTTTTGTTCTTGAAGGGTATTTTCAATTTCTGTGTAAACATCTTCATATAAAAATACATCTTGAGGGTTTTCAAAGATCTTTTTATCTGTTACCTTTATTAAATGGAAACCATAGGTAGTTTGAACAGGCCCTACTATTTCACCCTTGGGGGGGCATTGAACGCAGCGATTTCAAAATTTTCTTCTAATTCTCCATGTTTTACCCAACCAAGATCGCCAGAATTTGTTGCGTTGGATGTATCTAGCGAATACAGAGCCGCTGCTTCTTCAAAAGATAAATTTCCGCTAATGATGTCATCCTTCACTTGGTTAGCTGTAGCTTCATCTGAGACTAGTATGTGTTGTACTTTTATCTGTTCGTAATTATTTTTTTATATCTTCAAAATTTTGCTCAATATAACTCATAGCTTCATCTCTAGAAACCGCAGCAACAGCATTTCGTACATTACTTTCTAGTATTCCGGAAGCTAATAGACTCTTGACAGCATCTTCGCTTCCGTAATAACTAACTATCATATTCCAATTATTTTCATTTGCCTTTAAATTGTTAATGGATTCATTCAAGGTTTTAGAATCAGGTAAAAGATTGTTTTGTTCAGCATAGTATTGAATTAGTCTTTGATCATAAAGCATATCAACTATTTGATTTTTAAGAACTAGATAATCAAAAACAGGGTCTAGCTGTTGTCCGTAGTATAGTTGATACATCTGAGCTTGTTGTTGAGAAAGGGCATTAACTTCATCCTTCATAATCCAATAAGGATACTCGAGCTCCACCCCGTCCTTAGTAATAACTAATACCGAGTTTTCTTTATTGAGGGTAGAGTCTTGAACCACAGAAGAGGTTCTTTTTGATGATAGGTATGTTGCTATAGACCACCAGACAATACCTGCTAAAAAAACCTGCTATAACCAAAATAGTAATAAGCTTCTCATGTTTTTAAACCAGTTGTTCATCTATATATTCCTCCTAACTTATAAAGAGTATAAATATTTTTAAACCATATAAAAGGTATATTCATTTAACTAGACATTTCACTGTTTAGAATACTATAACTAATAATTCGTGCATAGGCTCCATATTAAAAACAGTTTGATTTACCATATACTAATTATTTAAAATGTATCAATCAAATTTTTTAAAGACACTTATCAGTAATTTTATCACATATTCGATGAAAAAGTACTAACATTATACCCTGAAATTAATAAAAAGGGGGGATAAAAATCCCCCTTTTTAATGAGAATAGAGTTTCAACTTATATTTTTGTTCTGATAGGTTTATCTTTTGTTATTTCTTCAAGTGCTAGCAATCTATCCCATTTAGCATTTACATAGTTTTGTAACTCTTCAATGATCTCATTAGCATCTGGTCTCTTCATCAGCTTATTGTATCTACCAAGTTTTGTTATATATTCTTTTACAGGTTTAAAGGTTTTAGGTTTCTTAGTGACTTTGTATACTCCCATGTTATATTGCCATAAAGGCCAATACTTTGTTTCAACTGCTAACTTAGTTACTTCAACTCCTGAATCATCAGGTATTCTCCAAAATCTCACACATGGAGCTAATACAGCTATGAATGCAGGACCAGGGAATTCTAGGGCTTCTTGCATTTTTTTTCATAAAATCCCATGGTTCTGAGGTAACCGCAGTTGCTGCGTAAACCCCTTCATGACCAGCTATTATATCAACTATGCTCTTTTTTTAATTGTAGTTTCCAGTAAGAAGCTTTTCCCAAAGGTTCTGTTGTTGAATCGGCACCTGGGGGGTGTAGATCCTGAACGTTGATTACCTGTATTCATGTATCCTTCGTTATCATAGAGTATATAAACAAAGTCGTGTCCTCTTTCAATAGCTCCAGAAAGAGATTGTAAACCTATATCATAGGTTCCGCCGTCTCCACCTATTGCTATGAACTTAATCTTATCATTGTCTATTTTCTTTCTATTTCTTAGTGACCTATAGGCTGATTCGACACCTGAAATTGTTGCGGCTACATTTTCAAATGCATTATGTATATAGGGAACATTCCATGAGGTGTAAGGAAATATTGATGTTGAAACTTCCAAACATCCTGTAGCTACTCCTACAACGGGTTCATATCCTAAACTTTTAGCAGCTAGCGTAGCCCAGTTTGCAACCATTGGAGCATTACAACCCGGACAAAGCCTATGACCTTGAGCAAAAGCCCAATCATTGTTTTCAACGTAATCCACTAAATCTCTTATATTAGGCACAATTGTCCACCTCCAATTATTCTCTTAATCCTAAATATCTTTGTTCGTCAGCGAGTAAATTACCATTAAAAGCGTCTTCAAAAGCTTGTCTTATCATTTTAGGAGATGTGTTTCTTCCTCCTAAACCATAAATATAAGAACCAAGCTTTGGTCTTGAAGGTACTTCGTATAATGAAGATTTTATTAATGAATACAAAGGAGCTTCTTTTCCAAAAGACATAGCTCTATCTAAAACAATAACTCCTTTGCGACCATTCAAAACTTTTTTGGAATTCTTTTTTTAGGAAAAGGTGTAAAAACTTGAGGCTTAATTAATCCAACCTTTTTTTTCCTTCTTCTCTAAGTTCATCAACTACATATTTTGCGGTTGATGCTGTAGAATTCATTATTACCATTATATAGTCAGCGTCGTCGGTTTTATATAAATCAAGAAAGTCGTATTTTCTACCAGAAATTTCTGCAAATTCCTCAAAACTTTTGGTAATTCTTCATACGCATGTTTCATGCCTTCTTCTTGTTGTCTATGATGCTCAAAATAATAATCAAAAGATCAACCGGTCCATAAGTTACAGGATTTTGAGTATCAAGTAGAGAATATTTGGGATTCCAAGTTCCTACAAACTCCTTAACCACTTCATCGTCAAGCATTTCAAAGCTTTCAACACCATGAGAAGTGATAAATCCATCTAAATTAACCATAACTGGTAAAAGCACATTTTCTTTTTCAGCTAACTTGGTGGCTATTATCATAAAATCATAAGCTTCTTGGTGGTTTTCAGTAAAAAAATTGAATCCAACCTGAATCTCTAGCCAACATTGCATCAGAATGATCACAATGAATGTTTAAAGGGCCAGAAAGGGCTCTATTTACAACAGGCATTATAATTGGTAATCTATTTGAAGCAGCTATGTATACAATTTCAATCATTAAGGCTAATCCATTAGCAGCGGTTGCTGTCATAGTTCTAGCACCTGCAGCAGCAGCTCCAACAACTGCACTCATAGCTGAATGTTCAGATTCAACGGGGGGGACTAGTACAGTATCAACTATTCCGTCTGCAACAAAATTTGCATAATATTCAACTACGGGTGTTTGAGGCGTGATAGGATAAGCTGCCACAACATCAGGATTAATTTGCCTCATAGCATGAGCTACAGCATGAGCTCCTGTAACAGTTAATTTCACAGGCATTTATTTTAACCTCCTTTATTCATCAAGAAATTCTGATTCTGGTTTCATTTCAATGGCATTAACCGGACAAACAGCTGCACATACTCCACAGCCTTTACAATAATCCATGTTAAATGCACCTAGTTTCATTTTTTTTACCATCGATGCTACCTTCTATCGCCATATCTGGACAATATAACCAGCATTGCATACAATTTATACATTTTTCTCGATCAACAACGGGTCTTGAAACTCTCCATTCACCAGTTTTATATTGTCTTGATGTGGCTGGTTTATCTATAACCCCCCCACCAATGGGAATATCTTTCCATCCTTTAAGGTTACTCACTAAACTTCACCTCCTGGTAGCCCCCCCTTTCTAAAGCTCTAATGTTTGCTTGTACAACACTTTCAGAGAATTTTCTAGCAAATGCGGCTCTGATCTTCTGTTTTACAGCATCCATGGGGGACGACGTCTGTTGCCCTAATTAAGGCACCTATCATAGTAGTATTAGGTATAGGACGACCAATTTCTTCTAGAGCAATTTCAGTAGCAGGAACTACACCTATTTTGCCTTTAAATTTTGTAAGCTTTCTCACTTCTTCAATACTTCTTGTAGTATTCACCAGTAACAATTTATCTTCTGATAGTCCACTGGTAATTTCCGGATTTTTCAAGAGTGTATCATCAATTACACATACAACATCTGGATTTTCTATGTCACTTCGGAGCCTGATTGGGACATCTGCAATTCTGTTGAATGCTTTCATAGGAGCACCAGTTCTCTCTGCACCGTATTCTGGGAATGAGGTAGAATATTTTCCAGATTCCTCTGCGGCCTCTGTTAGAAATTGAGAAGCACTTTTTGCTCCCTGTCCCGCTCTTCCATGCCATCTTATTTCAAAATATTTTTCAGGCACTTGTTTATCCTCCTTTCAATAGTATGAATTCTTTTAGTATTTGCTCGCAAAAATTTTATAATCTAAATCTTTAAAAATACCGTCTACCCATTCATAGTAGGAGAGTGTTTGTTCATTTATTCTTTTTTTTCTATTGAGCATTTTTTTTCTTAATTCCAAGAATCTGTTAACACAATTTTTAATTTTCATATTTGCATACTCTACTGTGGTATTGGTAGTCATTATAAAAGGCCAATCACTCGCTTGAATTAAAAAAAACTTCACGTGCCATTTGATTCAATAATCTTTTCTCTAAAGAGGAAGGATTTTGATAGGTATTAGCATAAAGGATCATTTTTCAGTCATGTCATAGATATATCTATATATCCAACTATTTGAGGAATTTAACCAAACATCATGATAACCATTGGCTCCCCCCCACGAAGATTCAGCAGGTGTAACTATTTGAACCTTTTCTATCGTGTCAATTACCTTCGAAGGGGGTGCATGACTCTAGATTATCAAGTTGGGCTAGATTTCTAAAAATATACTCTAAAAACAAAGGTCCTTCATACCACCAATGACCAAATAATTCAGCATCAAAAGGAGCAACTATTATTGGTGATTCACCTTCGATCGAATTCTTAATTTTTTTCTATTTGAGATAATTTTTTTCAAAACAAAATCTTTAGCATGGCCTTTTGCGGCGTTTTTTTTGCCTCATCCACATCATATATTTCTTTTTTTATCTAAAGGAAGATTTTTATCAGTAACTCTGTAATATTTAATTCCAGTATTACATCTAATTCCGCTTTTGTCTATGTACGGTTTTATATACTCTTCCTCTTCTTCTAAACCTACATGTCTCTATAAAACTCTCTATACCTAGGATCACCAGGATATCCTATTTGTGAACTCCATATTTGCTCGCTTGATTCGGGATCTCTAGCAAAGACAAAGACATTGTTAGGGGTAATTATTGGTCTATATACCCATATTTTGGCGCAGGAGCGGCAAAATGAAATGCATGAGAATCAACAAAAAAAATATTCGATATTTTCTTCTTTAAAATATTTATCTAGCCCTTCATAATAAGCACATTCAGCAGACCACATACCTCTAGGATGTTTTCCAAAATTCTCTTTAAATGTTGAAATAGCCACCTTTAATTGGGCACGTATAGCTTCTGGATATTCTCTGTAAAGCGGTAAATAAGAATGCGTACCATTAGATGTTATCACTTCAATGTAACCTTTATCTTGAAATTCTTTAAAAGCTTTTAGAATATTCTGATTGTATTGGTCAGAATATATCTTCATAGCTTCGATAAATTCTTGTCTATAAAATTTTGCAATTTGCATTTTTTTAGGATCTTCATTTTTAGTTCTTTGAATTTCTTTTTCTGTTAACTCAATTAATTTGGAGAGATGATTTAAATATTTGGTTTGCAAACTATTTGAAGTTAGCATTTCCATAAGTGGAGGGGGGGAAAAGCTTATAGTCAGATTAAAAGGTATTTTGTCTTTTTCTAGGGATTTAAAAACTTTTATTAGCGGAATATAAGTTTCAGTAATAGCTTCAAACAACCAACGTTCTTCCATGAATTGCTCAAAATCAGGATGGTGTATGTATGGAAGATGTGCATGTAGAACTAACAATAAACCAGCTTTAAATTGACTCATATTGAAGAACCTCCGTCGGAAATGAAGGGAAAAAGCAACTTTTGATTGTTAACCATTTGTTTACTACTAACCTCCGTTAGTTTGGTAGGAATATCTTGTATATGGTTACTTTCTTTTTCCTCAATAATATTATTTTTCCCCCCCTTGATTATTAGCCATTTTTCTTTATCTATTATCATTGGTGTTGATCTAGGAGTTTTTACACTTTTAGATTCTAGAATCACTTTAAAAATATTATTTTCGTCTTTTGTCCCAATTTGAACAATATAACTTGAATCTTCATGAGGTACATTGAGGAAATATTCAGAGGAACTTTCTATGGGGGACAAAATCTTCAAAAATGTAATTATCCGTTGTTTCTGTTGTTTTAGGAGATTCTAATATCCTGAGAAACAGCTTTGATGCTTTTTTTTGTTGAAATTTTATTTATGGTTTTTTTTAGAGAAATCCCAGTAGGTGTAGACCCACCGAGGATTTACAGGTATTAATTTTAGCTTATCTTTCTTTTGCAAATTTGAATGTTCGGTTGTTTTCTCCACTTTTTGAGTATCTATCTCAAAAGATTTCTCGATTTTTTTTAATTTCATTCAAAGTAAGCTTTAGTATGTCTTTTTTTTCATATTTCTTTTTAGTTTTATACCCAAATTCTTAGCTATATTTCGTAGCTCTTGAATAGTTGGTTCATCAGCTTTGAAAGAAGTTAGATAACTTTTTTTTAACTTTTTTTGGTTTTCATAAATACTTACCCCCCTTAAATATTTTTTTTGATATTAAGGTATAATTTAGTAAATTTTTCACATTTATACAAACGATCATAATTATTTATCACAAAATTAATTAAGAATATATCGATTATTTATTAATTTTGTGATACCTACTTTAAATAAAAATTAGAAGGAAATTTACAAAATTGTGTTGACAAATATATATCATTGTGATATTATATATTTCGATAGGGAAACGGAGCGTAGCGCAGTTGGGAGCGCGCCGGTCTTGGGCACCGGAGGTCGCTGGTTCAAATCCAGTCGCTCCGACCATTTTGTTGCTTTGGAACGAGATAAGTTATCTGCGGCCGTAGCTCAACTGGTAGAGTATTGGCCTTCCAAGCCAAGGGTTGCGGGTTCGATCCCCGTCGGCCGCTCCAGCGCCTGTAGCTCAAAGGATAGAGCATTGGATTTCTAATCCAAGGGCTGTGGGTTCGAGTCCCGCCAGGCGCACCAATCTTTGTTTTTTTTATGTATATGTTTTTTAATAATGGTGGCTGTAGTTCAGTGGCAGAACGCCTGACTGTGACTCAGGATGTCGTGGGTTCAAATCCCACCAGCCACCCCCCCAAATAATTAAAACCTCACGAGATTAGTTTCGCGTAGGTTTTAATTTTTGCTATTATATACATAAACTTCCGTTCCTAATGAAGTGATAAAATCTATTTCTTCCACATCAAAATTGAACATTCTGATACAGCCATGTGATATTCTTTTTCCTATTTCCCAAGGTTTTGTAGTTCCATGAATTCCATATTGGGGGGGATTTGAAAGCTGTAACCATCTTGTTCCCATACCATTAAGAAGCGAGCCTGGCGGAATATATTCATCATACCAGTATAATGCGGGATCTTTTTCTTTATATGATATTCTGTAATAGCCAGGTGGAGTGTAATCACTCATTCCTACAGCTACAACGTATGTTTTTAAAAGTTGTTCATGAAAATAAAGGTACATTTTATTTTTTTTGAAAGATCTATTTCTAAGTGTATTGGGCTTTCATAATATTCAACTTTTCCGATTTTTAAGGCTTGGCCAGGATAGATTAGAGATGGATCTCGTAAATTATTTATGTTAACTAAATCACCCGGGAGGACATTATATTCTCTTGCTATTTTATATAAGCTTTCTCCTTTTTGTACTATGTGATAACCAATAATTTCAAATTTTTGTTGAGGTTTTAAAATATTTTCTGTTATTACTACCTCGCTTAGTTTCAAAAAAAGTAGAATCTACTTTAAAATAAATACCATACCTATTTCTGAATATAAATTGAGTTCGATAAAGTCCTTCTTTAAGGTTTTTTTAAGGCGTTTAGAAAATCTTCTTTACTGTCAAATTCTTTACCATCAATAATGATATCAATTAAGTATAATGTATTGTTTGGGTAAAAGTCTAGGTAATATTCATATCCATTTGGACCTATAGAAGTAGTTATTTCAACTTTAATTTCCGGAACAAAATCTTCCTTTGCCAAGAAATTATTAAAAAAAATGTGATATATACTGACCATCTTTATCAGTCGAAGATACTAAGAAAGAATAAACGTCACCAGTATAAGAATTTAAATTGACATAAAAACTATATACATTTTCCCTAACTTGAGAGGTAATCAATTTTTCGTATTCCCATCATAAATGTAAACATCGGGAATACTTTGAAGTTCTATTAAGCTTTCAAGATTTATTTTAACAGTTATTTTTTTGATTGATCATATTCGCTTGGATACATTAAAAAGAAATCTTCAGAAAAACTTATTATAGATGTAATCAACAATACCAGCAGCAATAATTCTCTTATTATTTTTTTTCAAGTCGATATTCCTCCCCATCACTATAAACAATTATCTCATTTTCGTCGGATTCAAATCCAATATCTTTTCTAGAAACATCATTTACAATAATCATATCTAAATTTTTCTCTTTGAGTTTCTTTATGGCATTTTCTTTATGATTTTGGGTTTCTGCGGCAAATCCAATTAAAATTTGATTCTTGCTTTTTTTCTTTCCCAATTCTTTTAAGATATCAGGATTTTTTTCTAACACAAGAGTAGGAATGTTGTCTTTTTTTTATTTTCTGAGTAGAATAATTTTTAATTCGAAAATCGCTTACCGCCGCTGTCATAATAATTATATCACTATTTTCCGAGTGTGTTGCTATTGCTTTTTCCATGTCAATAGCGCTTTCAACCGAAATAATTTTTTTTACTAGTGAAGGAGGGGGGTAAATTTACAGGGCCTGATACAAGGGTCACTTCTGCCCCCCCCTACAAGCAAACTCACGAGATAGTTCATATCCCATTTACCACTAGATCTATTAGAGATAAATCGTACAGGGTCTATTTTTTCAATAGTTGGTCCAGCACTAATTAATACCTTTTTATTATGAAAATCTTTTTTTTGCAGAGTAAATATTCTGCATATTCTATTATTTTTTCATTGTCAGGATAGCGACCTTTTCCAGATTCTCCATCAGCAAGATGTCCAACTTCTGGTTCTACAATCATCCATCCATCTGTTTCTAAAGTTTTTAAATTTCTTTGTAAGGCTATATTTTCATACATTCTTACATTCATTGTAGGGACAATTAATTTACTATTTTTTTTGCAAAAGCAATTGCAGTTGATGTTAACAAGTCATCACCTATACCGCAAGCTAATTTTGCGATAATATTTGCAGTTGCAGGAGCAACAATAAATATATCTGCCCAGTTAGAAAGTTGGGTGTGTGGTATCCAACCCCCCCTTTTACATCAAAGGTAGAATAGTATACATCGCAATTACCTACAGCAGAAAATTTGGTCTGAAATCCAGTTTTTAGCGTTCTCTGTCATAATAATCTTCAAATCAACGTTCATCTTTCTTAATCTGGAAACCAGATCTATGACTTTATATATGGCAATCCCACTTGATACACCAATAAGAATTTTTTTTAT